>Ga0228535_1000109_pt1 | contig 256848 bp, 207 predicted proteins | sample SJ1metagenome_FD_168457 | JGI IMG/M metagenome (GOLD analysis project Ga0228535, IMG submission 168457) | Enriched culture of PCE-dechlorinating microbial communities from Ithaca, New York, USA - SJ1 | ecosystem: Engineered > Modeled > Simulated communities (microbial... > Unclassified...
TAATTCAGCGGACTTTCAAGCAGTTCCGGCAGTACGGTGAGAATATCTATTTGTATCATGGTGCAAATTTACATAAATCACAATGTTAGCAAACTTTTTTTGTATATTTGCGAGTTATTAATCCATATTGCCTTACTCATATGACTCAGGACATAAACAACTCTGCTCCTCAAGAGCAATTCGAAGAGAGCGTATCTTTAGAAAATAATCTCAACACAGAATCAATACCGGCTGGTAAAGACTTCTCAGAAATGAGTCTAAAAGATCTTATCCAACATTTTCAAGATATTCTCGAAAGGGGAGATCAACAGGAGATGTATAAATATGCCGACACTCTGAAAGCAACATTCTACAAAACCTTGAAAAAGGAGAAAATTACTTCCGGGTTGATAATCCCAATTTCTGAAGATAAAGAGACTAGAGATGAGGCAGAAGATTCAGGAGATGAAAGTGAAGATACCGTAGTGTCTAATAATCCTTTCGCAGAGTTAGAGAGAGGTTTTAAAGAGCTGTACAACAGATATAAGGCAGAGAGAACAAATTTCCTTCAAATACTAGAAAGACAAAAGGAGGAAAATCTCAGAATGAAAAATGAGATCATTGAGGAGTTAAAACAGCTTCTGGAGAGACAGGAAGACCTGCAACATACTTTTCCAACTTTTAGAGAGCTTCAAAACAGATGGAAAGCCGTTGGTCCGGTACCTCAGGCAAATAGCAAGGATTTATGGGACACATACCAATTCCTTATCGAAAAATTCTACGACTTTGTTAAGATTAATAATGAGCTCAGAGATTTAGACCTGAAAAAAAACATGGAGCTTAAGGCAGAACTGTGTGAAAAGGCCGAGCAACTTATTGATGAGACAAACGTTGTTATTGCATTCAGGAAGTTACAAAAATATCACGAGGAGTGGAGAGAGTTGGGGCCTGTGCCAAAAGAGCAGAGAGAGGAGATTTGGAATAGATTTAAATTGGCAACGTCAAATATAAACAAGAGGCAGCAAGATCATTTCGAAGGGCTTAAACTAGATCAGAAGAAAAATCTGGAACAGAAAACAGAACTTTGTGAAAAAGCAGAGCTAATAGCATCTCAGAGAGGAGAAGATAAAGATTGGAATGCACTATCTAAAGAGATGGAAGCACTTCAAGAGGAGTGGAAAGGAATCGGGTTTGCTTCAAAAAAAGATAATCAGAGAATATACGACAGGTTCAGAGCCGCTTGCGATGAGTTTTACAATGCAAAGAGAGAGTTCTATTCAAACTTTAAGAGGGTTATGCAAGACAATCTTGATAAAAAGATCTCATTGTGTGAGCAGGCCGAGTCTTTAAAGGATAGTCAAGATTGGAAGAAAGCTACAGATCAGCTCATATCTCTGCAGAAGAAGTGGAAAGAGATAGGTCCAGTTGCGAGAAAGCAGTCGGATATGGTTTGGAAAAGGTTCAGAGCTGCTTGCGATCACTTTTTCGACAATAAAGCTAAATTCTTCTCTACTGTAGAAGAGAGCTACGAAGATAATCTTAAGAAAAAGATGGAGTTGATTGAAGAGATCAATCAATTTAGACCAGAAGCCAAGACGACAGATAATCTTGAGGCACTTAAAGATTTCCAAAACAGATGGAATGAAGTAGGATATGTTCCGCTGAAAGATAAAGAGAGAGTTCAGGCTGCTTACCGACACGCAATAGATTCAAAATTTTCAGACATAAGAAGTAGCGAGAATGAGACAAAATTGATTCGCTTCAGAAAACATATTAAAGAGCTTCAAAGCTCTCCAAAAGGGGACAGGGGAATTAAAGTAGAGAGAGACAAATTACTGATTAAATTTAGACAACTCGAACAAGACATTGCACTTTGGGAGAACAATATGGGCTTTTTTGCTAAGTCTAAGAATGCAGACTCAATCATAAGCGATATTGAAAAGAAAATACTCAGGGCAAAAGAGGAGATGGTTCAACTTGAGGAGAAGATTAAACTGATAGATAAACAATACGAACTGTAGAGATGAATAGAAATTCAATCATTGGATTTGTACTGATAGGGGTAATACTTATTGGTTTTAGCTGGTACAATACAAAAATTTTTAACGAGCAGGAGAGAGAGAGAGCTTTACAAGACTCAATAGTAAAAGCGGAAGCATTAAGAGATGCACCAATAGTATCTGCAGATTCAATTAAAGGGAATATTGAAGAGAGAGCAGGACTGGCATCCACAGAAAAGGGCTCTCTATACAAAGATTCTTTACTGGCAGAAGCAAGCGCTATTGAAGAGAGCTTGAATGCGCTGGAGAACAACCTTATTAAAGTTGAATTTTCAAACATCGGTGCTCAACCAAAATCGGCCCTTGTAAAAAATTACTACACCTACGATAGTCTCGATCTAATGTTGTTCAGAGCCGGAGATTCAAGGTTCTCTCTCAATTTTTACACAAATCAGCAGCTCTCTACTCAGGAGTTTGGATTCGACCTTATCTCAAAAAACGACTCCTCTTTAAGTTATAGACTGTACTTCGACTCCCTATCGTATATTCAGTACACCTATACACTCCCAAAAGATAGTTACATGATTGACTTAGATGTGAAACTTGTAGGAATGAACAAGCACATCCCTAGGAATTTAACCTATCTTGATCTTGATTGGAGGATAGATATGCCAAGACAGGAGAAGGGGTACGACAATGAGAAGAACTACTCAACAATTGTATACAAATTTCCCAATTCAAAGTCTGTAGAGGATCTTGGTTTGAGAAAAGATGAAGCAACAGAAGAGGTGAGAACTAAGATAAACTGGTTTGCTTTTCAGCAACAGTTTTTCTCTGCAATCCTTGTTGCCGGAGATAACTTCAACAGTGGAAACCTTAAGTATAGTTTTTATCAGGAGAACGATCCGGATAGAAAACTAATGGCGTGCAGTGCAAGTATGCAGGTACCATACAGCGAAGCACAAGAGGTTAACATTCCATTTAAGTTTTATTACGGGCCCAACCATTTTAAGACATTAAAGTCTTACGATATGGGGTTTGAAAAGATTGTTCCTTTAGGAGGATGGCTCATTGGATGGATTAACAGATACATAATAATTCTTGTTTTTGACTCTCTTGGTAAGTACATTAGTAATTATGGAATCATTATACTACTACTTACAATTTTAATTAAGCTGGTTATCTCTCCGCTGACTCTAAAATCATATCTTTCATCTGCAAAGATGAGGGTTCTTAAGCCTGAGATTGATAAGATTAATGCAAAGTATCCAAAGTCGGAAGACGCTATGAAGAAGCAACAGGAGACTATGGCTCTATATAGTAAAACAGGAGTAAGTATGTTCGGAGGGTGTCTTCCTATGCTCTTGCAGTTTCCGATTCTCTTTGCTATGTTCCGCTTTTTCCCATCTTCTTTTGAGCTCAGGCAGGAGAGATTTCTATGGGCAGAGGATTTAAGTGCCTTCGACTCAATTTTTGACCTTCCATTCACAATTCCTCTCTTTGGCGACCATGTTAGTCTTTTCGCCATTTTGATGGCTCTGTCTATGTACTTCTATTCCAGAATGAACATAGATCAGATGAGTGCCGGTCCTCAAATGGCAGGGATGAAGTTTATGTCTCTTTACTTTATGCCTCTGTTTTTATTGGTTCTAGGTAATAACTTCTCGAGTGGATTGAGTTATTACTACCTTCTCTCAAATCTTATCACAATGGGTCAAACTTGGATTATTAGGAGATATTTTGTGGATGAGAAGAAGATTTATGCAAAACTTCAGGAGAGAGCGGCTGCTCCAAAGAAAAAATCTAAATTTCAGGAGAGACTGGATGCTGCCTACAAGGCACAACAGCAGCAGATGAAAAATAGAAAATGAGAATAGAAGATAAAATAAAATCTATAAAAGAGAATCTGCCGCCAAACGTAAAATTGGTGGCAGTTTCTAAATTTATGCCTGTAGAAACCATTATGGAGGCCTATAATGCAGGCTTAAAAGATTTTGGTGAGAGCAGACCGCAAGAGTTGAAGGCAAAGATGGAGATCTTACCAGATGATATCAGATGGCACTTTATAGGACACCTGCAGTCAAATAAGATAAAAATGATATTAGACAGAGTGCATTTGATACACTCAGTAGATTCACAAAACTTGTTGAGTAATATTAATAGAGAGGCCGCTAAACGAGGTGTTAAAGTAAAATGCCTCTTGCAGCTCTATATAGCAACGGAGGATAGCAAACAGGGGCTCTCTAAAGATGAGCTGACTCAAATATGTTTACATAAAGAGGATTATTCCAATATTATTTTTTGTGGATTAATGGGGATGGCTTCATTTACAAATGAATATACTCTTGTAAGAAAGGAGTTCAACCACCTTAAAACAACTTTTGACTATTTAAAGGAGCACTTTTTTAAAGAGAGTGAATCTTTTAATGAGATATCAATGGGCATGTCGGGAGATTACATGTTAGCAATAGAGGAGGGGAGCACAATAGTAAGAATTGGGTCTAATATTTTTGGGAACAGATAATCTTGCAATTATAGTTTACCAAATAATTGGATCTTTGCCCATGCTTGCTAGTATTTGGTTGGCTTTTGAAAAATGTGCCGAACCGAAGAAAGCCCCTCTTGCCAATGGAGAAGGGTGTGCCGACTCAAGAATAAAGTGAGAATCTTTGTTAATTAATGACTTTTTGCTTTTTGCAAAATTACCCCACAACATAAAGATAATACCCTCTCTTTTATTGGATATTGTTGATATAACATGATCGGTAAATCTTTCCCATCCATAATTTGAATGAGATGCCGGTTGTCCTGCCCTTACAGTGAGAATAGCATTTAAAAGAAACACACCCTGACTTGCCCAATGTTTTAAATCTCCCGATTTAGGGATCTCTTTGCCTAGGTCATTTTTTAACTCTTTGAATATATTGTGCAAAGATGGAGGAAAAGGAATATTATCTGAAACCGAAAAACACAAACCATTTGCCTGACCCTCACCGTGATAGGGGTCTTGACCAAGTATTACAACCTTAACTTCATGGAGAGGTGTTAAGTTAAATGCTCTGAATATCTCTCTTCCCGGAGGATATACTCTTATTCCCTCTCTCTTCTCCTGCTTAATCTTCTCAACTAAACAGCTAAAATAGGGTTTTGAGAACTCCTCTCCAAGCAGCTCTTTCCAGGAGTTCTCTATTTGTACCTCAATCATTTGAAAATAGTTTCAAAGACATCTGAAATTGTATTTACATATTTAAATACCAGGCCTTTCACGTAGATGTCTTTAATCTCCTTTACATCCTTCTCATTATCTGAAGAGAGAATTATTGTTTTAATTCCAGCCCTTTTTGCAGCCAGAATCTTCTCCTTTATTCCACCAACCGGCAACACTTTTCCTCTGAGAGTAATCTCTCCGGTCATAGCAACGCCTGTTCTTGGTGCCCTCTTCATAAAAGCAGATGCCATAGCAGATATCATTGTAATACCTGCAGAGGGACCATCCTTGGGAATAGCCCCTTCGGGAACGTGAATATGTATGTCTTTCTCTGAAAACTCCTTATTGTTAAGCCCCAGGTTTTGCGGGTTGGCTTTTAAGTATTGATATGCAATAGTTGCAGACTCTCTCATTACATCTCCCAGGTTACCTGTTGTAGTTAGTAATCCTTTTCCTTTGCTTAAACTACACTCAACAAAAAGTATCTCACCTCCATTCTGTGTCCAAGCGAGACCAGTTATAACGCCCGGCGCTTCATTACCCTTTTGAACCTCGGGTTGATAAACCGGCAGACCAAGTACGTCACGAACCTCTTTGCTCCCGAACACCTTTGGTCTATCCTCATTAAGAGCTACCCTTTTTGCTGTCACTCTTGCAATCTTTGCAATTTGCCTGTCTAAACCTCTGACTCCCGATTCTCTTGTGTACTCATTTATCACTGTGTCTAGCCCCTGTTTATTTATTTTTAAATCATCGGGTTTCAAGCCGTGGGCCTCTAATTGTTTTGGCAAAAGGTAATCTTTGGCTATAAATCTCTTCTCCTCTGCCAGATAACCACTTACGTTTATGAGCTCCATTCTGTCTCGTAAGGCAGGATGTATTGCTCCAACATTGTTGGCGGTAGTTATGAAAAGAACATTGGAAAGATCATAATCAATATCTAAGTAGTTATCATGAAATGAATAGTTTTGTTCCGGATCTAAAACTTCTAGAAGCGCAGAGGCAGGATCTCCTCTAAAGTCGCTACTTACTTTATCTATCTCGTCCAGTACTATTAAAGGATTGCAGGTCCCCGCCTTTTTTATTGTGTTAATTATTCTTCCGGGCATAGCTCCAATATAGGTACGCCTGTGCCCTCTTATCTCCGATTCATCATGTAGCCCTCCAAGAGAGATTCTGCCGTATTTACGTCCAAGTGCTTTTGATATTGACTTTCCCAAAGAGGTTTTACCAACACCCGGAGGACCATGAAGACAAATAATGGGAGATTTCATATTGCCTTTTAATTTCAATACTGCAAGGTGCTCTATAATCCTCTCTTTTACAGACTCTAACCCAAAATGATCTTGATCGAGCACCTTCTGGGCGTGCTTAAGATCAAGATTGTCCTTACTGTGTTCGCTCCAAGGCAATTCAACTAAAAACCTCACGTAGGAGAGCTGAATGTTAAAATCTGGGGAGTTAGGATTTGTTCTCTCAAGTTTTTGCATCTCTTTATCAAAAACTTCGGCAACACTCTTATCCCAAACTTTATTCTGGGCTAATTGTCTTAACTCTGAGAATTCCTGGATATTATTGTTTATCCCAAGCTCCTCTTGTATTGTTTTAAGCTGACTGTTAAGATAATACTCTCTCTGCTGTTGGTCTATCTCTACCCTAACCTTTTGTTGTATATCATCTTTAATCTTTAATAAATCTATCTGTCTGTTTAGAATCTCCAGAAGCTTAAGAGCTCTCTGTTTCAATTTATTCTCTTTGAGAAGTGTTATTTTGTCAGAGATACTCTCTAACTCCATACTTGAAGATATAAAGTTTACCAGAAAGCTGTAACCCTCAATATTTTTGATAGCGAATGCCGCCTCTTGCGGAAGATGCGGAGAGAGTTTTATTATTTGAAGAGCAAGATCTTTAATACTTCCTGTTATCGCATCCAGCTCTTTTGTGTTTCTTGGGCTCTTCTCCTCCTCTAAGTACTTTATGTTGGCAAAAAGATAGGGATCTTCAGTAATTATCTCTATGAGCTTAAACCTTCTTATTCCTTGGAGAATTATGGTTATACCGCCATCGGGCATCTCAATAATCTTTATGATTTTTGCAAGCGTACCTATCTCATATAGATCTTTAAATGCAGGATCTTCCAATTTTGCATCTTTCTGTGTTACTGCTCCTAGTATTTTGCTCCCTTTATACACTTCACGAACAAGTCTCACAGACTTCTCTCTTCCAACAGTTATAGGGATAATGGTTTCAGGAAAAAGCACAGCATTTCTCAATGCAAGTACAGGAAGATTTTCCGGCAACTCTATCTCACTCATGTCATGCTCTCCCTCCATACTCATAACAGGGATTATATTTACTTCATCTGCTATTGTGTGTTGAAGGTATAAATCCGAAATCTTCATATAATTTTATTAGTTTGTGTCAAAATGTCATTATTGTCAAAAGGGAAAGTTCCCTTATTGTCTGCTTTAAAGATGGTCAATCTTTATGCCAAACTATTTAAGAGGTGTTTTAAATGAGACGTAAAGACCTCTGTTTCCAAGCATATTCATTGAGTAGTCCAAGGAAAGAGTTATATCGTAATATGTAACTACATCTAACCCTCCGCCCCAACTAGATAATAATTTATTTGATAGGGTGTTGTGATACTCGGGATATCTATGATAAGCATATCCAAAGTCGGTAAATACTTTACCGTAAAGAGCAAAATAGATTTTGTTAAACTTGGGTAAAAACCATAAAAAGGGTAAATAGTACTCTTTAATAGGTAAAATTATATGTCTTAGAGTTGGTGAGAGTGTAACGAAACATTGTCCATCTGCTACATAAAACTCATAACCCCTTAAATTGACGTCGTTGTAACCAATGGCTCTATCAAAAATATATGCTCTTCTGTTCTTAACAGAGACCCCCCCTTGAACTCTTAATGCCAGATTAAATTTATTGCTTATATATTTATAATATTGTATATCTGCTTTAATTTGACCATATTTTACGGTGAGATTACTATTTGTATAACCCTTTAAAAGGAGATCTACATAGTGACCGTTCAAGGGGTATTGCCTATTGTCCCTTTCATCTAAGATTAAGCCATAGCTAACAGTCAAAGACCTTCTGCTTGTAGAGTTATCTCCCCAGTAGTCTCTGTTTTTATTAAGTATCTCTTTGTCGATTTCACTATATTCGTAGTCTACGCCAATAATATTCCTTACCCTTAATCTTGGACGGTATGTGTATCCTAGTGAAAATTTATAGTTACTTATTAGAAATGTACTGTCCGATTTCATATAGTAGGGTTCGTTCATAAATGATTTTACATTTTCTGTCCTGCTATAAAGTCTGGATAGGTGTAGATTTAGATAATGACGCCCCCTTTTATCCAGCGATATATTTGAGTATTCAAATCTAAAACCTCTGTTATGGCCACTTATGTTTAAAAGAGTGACCGATTGATTTTTACCTGCAATATTGAATATTTTGAACCCCGACTCAAAGGTTACTTTTCTCCAGTCGGGCTCTTTAAACCACGAACTAAGGTTTCTCTCCTCCAAATTAAAGCTTAAAAGTGGCCAATAGTACCATCTCTCCTCTACATTTATAATTATATCGGCTGTTTTGTATTTGCTATCCGACTCGTCTTCGTGCAGGAGATAGGAGACATATACAAAATTGAACAGAGATAGATTTAATATATTCTCTCTACCTTCGGATATAAGTTTATCAAACCTGTTAAGGGTTACAATATCTCCCTTTTTAAAAGGAAGCTCTCTTGAAATAGTCCTCTCTTCTGTTTTTGAGTTACCGGAAATAAATACGTTAGAAATGAAGACATACTCCTGAGTGTAAATATCTACAGGGAAAAAAAGAGTAAGAATATATAGAAGTGTAAACTTTATGACCAGTTTCATGTTCAAATATAGACATAATCTCTATTTTGCTGGTTAATATTGAACTAATATCAAAAAAAACCTTTCAAAGTTTGCATAAATCAACAAAATAGTAGTATTTTTGTTCGTCAAAAAAAGACTAACCCTTTAATTTTTATTATCATGACAAAAGCGGACATTGTAAACGAAGTTGCAAAAGCAACCGGAATGGAAAAAATTGCTGTTCAAAATGTGATTGAAAGCTTTATGGACAGCGTTAAAGACTCCCTGTCTAAAGACAAAAATGTATATCTTCGCGGTTTTGGTAGCTTCATTGTTAAAAAACGTGCTAAGAAAACTGCAAGAAACATCTCAAAAAACACAACATTGGTGATTCCTGAGCACTTCATCCCTGCTTTCAAACCTGCAAAAGTGTTTATGAACAAAGTGAAAAACAACATCAAAAAATAACATTTATTAATTTAGTAATTTTCAATTATGCCTTGCGGAAAGAAAAGGAAAAGACACAAAATGGCAACGCACAAGCGTAAAAAACGTTTGCGTAAAAACAGACACAAAAAGAAAAAATAGTTGCTTTTTTGTTCTTCAAAATGTGATAATCTAAAGCAAGTCGAGAGATTTGCTTTAGATTCTTTTATTTAAAAACGTAGATGGATAAAGATCTAATCATTGATGTAAGTTCTACGGAGGTATCAATTGCTCTGCTCGAAAATCATAGATTAATAGAGCTAAACAAAGAGCAAAATAATGGTAGTTTTTCGGTAGGAGATGTATATCTCGGAAGGGTAAAGCGTATTATGCCTGCCCTGAATGCTGCTTTTGTTGATATCGGAGATGAAAAAGATGCTTTTATTCACTATCTAGACCTAGGATTATCATTTAAAGCTCTAGATTACTTCTTGAGACATATTGGGCAGAATAAAAAAACTTATAAAGATTTTTTTTCAACTGTCAAATTAGGAGATATACTCGAAAAAGAGGGGAAGATATCGGATATTCTGAAACCTGGGCAAAGCATTATTGCTCAAATAGTCAAAGAGCCAATTTCTACAAAGGGTTCAAGACTTACATCAGAAATATCTATTGCCGGAAGAAATATGGTTTTGATACCTTTTTCCGATAAAGTGAGTATTTCTCAAAAAATTGTTTCAAAAGAGGAAAAAAAGAGATTAGAAAGACTAGTTTACAGCATCCTACCTCCTAATTATGGTGTAATTATAAGGACTGCTGCAGAGGGTAAAAAAGCTGCAGTATTGGATGGTGAACTAAAGTCTTTAATTAAAAAATGGGAGGACTCTTGGCAAAAAATGGCCAAACCGGCTCCACCTCAGCTCCTTTTTACAGAAAACAGCAGAACTACTACTATTCTTAGAGATTTGCTTAATGATTCGTTCTCAAATATTTATATTAACGACGAGAACATATTTAACGAAGTAAAAGATTACATTACTGTAATCTCTCCCGAGCAAGAGAAGATTGTCAAGTACTACAAGGGAGGGGAGCCGATTTTTGATCATTTTGATGTATCAAAGCAGATAAGAGGTGCATTTGGGAAAGTTGTCCCCATTAAACAGGGTGCCTACCTGGTGATTGAGCACACAGAAGCTCTTCACGTAATTGATGTAAATAGTGGCATTAGAGCAAAATCCGGGTCAGATCAGGAGCAGAATGCTTTTGATGTGAATATGAGTGCAGCCGATGAGATTTCCAGGCAACTCCGATTAAGAGACATGGGTGGAATAATAATCGTTGATTTCATTGATATGGATAGCAACGAAAATAGGGGAAAGCTCTTTAAACATATGCAAACCTTGATGGAAAAAGACAGGGCGAAGCATAACATCCTTCCAATTACCAAATTTGGATTGATGCAGATAACAAGACAAAGAGTAAGACCCGCTACCGAGATTAATACTACCGAGGTGTGCCCTTCGTGTAACGGAACAGGAAAGGTCTCATCTACACTGATTGTAGACGAGACTATAGAGAGAGAGCTGGCGTTTTATGTAAAAGAGAAAGGATTAAAACATATTGTATTAAAAGTTAGCCCTATACTTAAGGCTTATCTAACAAAAGGGATAATCAGCTTTAGTCTAAAATGGAGACTTAAATACAAGTGCAGAATTGATATTGTGTCATCTACCAGTAACTCTTTACTAGAGGTAATTTGGCTCGATAAAAATGGTGAACGAATCGACAGTTAACTGATTTTTCTGCAGATAATCAATCTTTTATCGCCCGTGTTTAACGTAGTACCAAAAATTGTAATATCTCCACCATCTTGAATCTTTAGAGAGTCTCTGAGATTAGAAGCGGATAGATGGAAATTTCTAACTGAGATATTGGCTTTTGGGTAGATTTTTCTGAGGTTGCGGATTGTACTCTTTTTATAATCTGCAACCTCTATTATTTTAAAGACTCTGCCATTAAAGCCCTCTACTATTTTATCCGACGTGTATAGATGTGAGTTGATTGCAAGCTTTTTAATATTGTAATAAGTTGATACAAGTTTAAATGCTCCTGCTTTCATGATAGATACGTCCGGTTCGTAGAGATACTCCTCTAAACTAAGATCTTTAGTTATAAATGGAATACTCCCTCTCTCTTCATAGAATCTAAAACAAAAGGAGTTTTCTTTGTTTAATGTCAGATTGAAAGCCCTGATGCAAATTTGATCTTCAGTTAAATTCGAATTCCGCTCTACTTTTACAAGAATCTCCTTGCACTCATTGTCGATTGAAAGTATATCTACCTGAGTTACGTTGCCCAGTTCATTTACTATTGCCTTTAGATCACACATAGGGGATATCTTAAATAGAAGAACCGGGGAGTATTTCAGCAAAATTGTTTTGAGGATTATAACATCGGGCTCGTACTCACTTAATGAAAGTACTCTCTTTCCGCCATCTCTTCTGCGTGAAGGGTCTAAGTATATTAAATCTAGGTTTGAAACTCCTTTTAAATGCAAAAACTCACCAATGATTGAGTCAATAGTCTCTACATTTATTTCGGCATTTATTAAGCAGACATTTTCTAATCCCAAAACATTAAAATTATATTTTACGGAATTAAACAAACCTTCAACTCTTTCTATATACAGCACAGACTCTGCAACAGATGAGAAAGCAAAAGAGTCAACTCCTAAGCCACCGGTAAGATCGGCAACAAATCCACTGTTGACGTACTCTCTTTTATGCAACGCACATTGTATAGAGCTGCACTGTTCAGAGGAGAGTGGAAATGGAAATATAAGATTAGGGTTAAAGGCCCACTCTTTAAATTTGTTGCGAAGTTTTTTTCTACTCTCAATATTTGATATTATATAGCTATAATCATTAAATTTTTTTGAATCGGAAGAGAGTAATAGTTTAGTAGTATTGGAATTGATATTTTCCAATATATATATATTTTCACTCTCTGTAAGCTCTCTAACAGCCATGATTATTGGCTTTTTTCTAAATAGTGAAGTCGGTAAACAGTATATCTTACAGCAGGTCTACCCGCTCTGTAAATATATAGATCAGAAGCTTTTTCTATCTTTTTGAACGTCAAATTTGCGAAAGTAGAGATGGAGTCTTTGTATAAAGAAGAAGTTATATAGTATGCGCTCTCTCCTTTTTTGAGTCCCCCTCTTTTTTTTGTAATCCAAGTGTATTTTCTGGTCTGAGATTGGTCTCCAAATGTTTTGACAGCTATTCCATTTAGTCTCCCAAGGTAGTAGTCAAATTGTGCTGCTCTTTTATAATTGGTTTCAAGAATATATGAGTTAACCGGCATAACTCCTTCTTCAATATCATTTGCTCTGATTTTTGCAAACTCACCGGAAAGTTCGTTGATACCGTACCTTGTAAGTGTAATGTCTCTCTCTCCAATTCTCAGCTCCTTAGCCGATCTTAAGCCGGGAAATGATAATATGCCTGTATAATAGTGTGCAACAATCACGATGGATGATGTAATAAAAAGAGCTATACCAACTTTAATGCATGTGGGTAAAACCGTTATATCTGTTTTGGAAATTTTTTCTGAGATATATGCGCCTGCAATAAAAATAAGAGGAGAGACCCCCAACGATGCGGCATAGATAAAGCTCGTTGAGAAAAATGAAAACAGAGCCGAAAGAAGGATAATAGGTAGTGATAATGAAAGCAGAAGATGCATATAATTGAATCCAATAAAATGAATCTTCTTGTAGTTACTTAATGCTTTTATTATGATATATATATTCACAGGATTGTTGACAACCAAAACAGCTGCTAACACATATAAAAAATGGTTTGAATTTAACCCCGAAGTTATATTAATAAGACTTCTCAGATATTCAACTCCTACAAAATTATTTTTAACGTTCCATATATATATTGGTATAAGAGAGAGAAGAGAGATTGATAATGATAAGTAAAGGGATCTACTCTTAAGAAGTGATCTATTGTAAAGGATTGCATAAATAAAAACTGCAGGCCACAATAATGCGGAGGAGAATTTTGAAAGAATGGAGAGTCCTATGAAGAGACCGGCTAAAACCAAAGCCATTGAGCAGAGGTAATCCGACTCAGGACATCTTTTATTTCTGGGGATTATACCCTCAAGTAGAAAATATAAAGATAGCAGGTAGAAAAGAGTTTGAGGGGCCTCGGGCATAATAAATAGACCTGCAACAACGCTAAGATAAAATGAAATTGTGTATAAAAGCGCCGAATAAAATCCTGCTGAGTCGCCTTTAATTCTTCTTCCAATGATGAATACAATCCAGATACATGCAGAGCCGGTTGCAATTGAAGAGAGTCTTAGAAAAAACTCATTTTCTAAGAACAGATTGTGTGAAAAAAGTTGAATAAACCAGCCAAGCATTGGTGGCTGATCGAAGTTGCTAAGTTCAGGGTATTTTGCAAATGTCCAATAGTACGACTCCTCTGCTCCTAACTCCAGAATAAAGGCCGTAATACCTCTGATAATGGTAGAGATTAAAATAATAAAGAGCGTCCAATATTTATATCTTATCTTACCCTTCATTATATGGAATTGTTGTTTATCAATCTTTTACTCATTCTCCCAAACCTCCAAAGGAAAAGGGTAGCAGCAAATAGTAATCCTAAGAGTAGTCCAATCCAAACGCCCACGGCTCCCATATCCAGAACAAACCCACATAAATACCCCAGTGGAAGGCAAACGAGGTAATATGAGAAAATTGATAGAAAAAGAGGTATTTTTACATCTGCCAAAGCTCTTAGACAAGCCAAACTAGCGAGTTGAACTGCGTCGAAAATCTGGAAAAGTGCTGACACAATTAGCAGTGTGGCTGCCAACTCTCTTACACTCTGATCTTGTGTGTAAATCATTGGGATATAGCTTCTAAAGACAATGTATGCAACTCCTGCAACAGACATAAGTAGGACGCTTAAATGTATTGCTGCATATCCCGCTATTCTCATAGATTTATAATCGCCGTAACCATATTGATGAGAGACTCTTATAGTTGCTGCAGCTCCAATTCCAAGCGCCAACATAAATGAAAAGCTACTCATGCTCATTGCAATCTGATGCGAAGCAAGAGAAACCTCTCCGAGCCAACCCACCATAATTGCACTAATACTAAAGGCAGTAATCTCTACAAGATTTTGAAAAGATAGTGGTATTGATGTTTTTAAAACTCTTTTTATTATATCTTTGTCTATTAATGACTTTGTGAGACTAGTCAGATATTTTTTGTAACATTTGAGTTTAAAAAAGAGAGCGAGAAATGAAGTCATCATTACAATTCTGCTAATTAGAGTTGCTGTTGCTGCTCCTTTAACACCCATTGCTTCAAATCCCCAATGGCCATATATTAATACCCAATTAAGTATAATATTTAATATGTTAGCCACAATTGTAATGTACATGGCATACTTTGTAATACCTATACCCTCTGAAAATTGTCTTAAGCCAAAGAAAACTAAAAAGGGGAGCATTGAGTAGAGTAATCTGTAGTAGTACTCACCGCCCAATGCCACTACTTGATCTGTTTGCCCCATTCTATCCATATAACTTCCTGCCAAATACATTAGAAGGGTAAGTATCAGCGAAGCGGTAAAATTTAGAAAAAGAGAGTTTTTAAGCAAAGCAGAGACCTCTTTGTGCTCGCCTTTTCCAAAACTTTGTCCTACATGTGGGGTTAATCCTTGTGTGAATCCAATTCCAAAAACCATCCCGAGAATAAAAATAGAGTTTGCAAATGAGACAGATGCGAGTTGTGCTGTTCCCAAATGGCCAACCATAATATTATCTGCCAAATGTACTGTTATCTGTCCTGCCTGGGTTAGCATTACAGGGATTGCCAGTTTTAGGTTTCTTTTATAGAAGGGTATGTACTCCTTAAAAATCATTCTGCAAATATACTCTACTTTATCCGATATTTGAATTTTGGATTGATTTGGTTAAATTTGTATAGTTTCATAACCACTTAAATACAAATAAAAGCATGTCTACTAATTACTTAGAAGTAGCAAAGTCTTGGTTAACCCAAAGCTTCGATAATGATACGAGAGAAGAGATTGAGTTATTGATGAATACAAACCTTAAGGAGCTCGAAGACTCTTTTTATAAGAATCTGGAGTTTGGAACCGGTGGATTGAGAGGTTTGATGGGTGTAGGCACTAACAGAATAAATAAATATACTGTTGGTATGGCCACACAGGGGTTGGCAAATTATCTTATCAAATCCTTTGAGGGTAGGGAAAATCTTTCTGTGGCAATAGCATTTGATTGCAGGATAAATAGCAAATTTTTTGCAAAGGTAACAGCAGATGTTTTTGCAGCGAATGGTTTTAAAGTGTATCTGTTTAACGAGCTAAGACCCACACCCGAACTTAGTTTTGCAATCCGCCATTACAAATGCGTTGCGGGAGTGATGATAACGGCGTCACATAATCCAAAAGAGTATAATGGTTATAAAGCGTATTGGGAAGATGGTGCTCAAGTTGTTGCACCTCACGATGAAAATATTATAGATGAGGTGCTAAAAATTGTCGACCCCACACAAGTGAAATTTTCGGGTGGAGAGTCAAATATTGTGAAATTAGGAGGAGAGACAGATGATTTGTATTTAGATGCAATTCTCTCTTTAACAATGTCTGGAGAGCTTATAAAGGACGACAACCAAACCAAAATAGTATACACTCCACTTCATGGCACCGGAGTTAGTATAGTGCCGGAGGCTTTAAGAAGATGTGGGTTTAAAAATATAATAAATGTACCAGAACAAGATATTCCAGACGGAAATTTTCCAACTATAGACTCGCCCAACCCCGAGGAGAAAAGTGCATTGAAGATGGCACTTAAAAGAGCAGAAGAGACGAATGCCCACCTTGTTATTGCTACAGATCCCGATGCCGACAGAATAGGTATTGCTGTTAAAGATAAAGATGGGGCAATAAAGCTTCTCAATGGAAACCAAATGGCTGCTATTCTTACCTACTATTTGTTGGAGAGAAAAAGAGAGTTAGGTGTGCTAAAGAGTGGAAATAATGACGACTACTATATGGTCAAAACCATAGTTACGACAGATTTATTGCAGTCTATATCTGAATCTTACGGGGTTAAAATGTATAATGTTCTCACCGGTTTTAAATTCATTGCTAAAGTGGTAAGAGAAAATGAGGGTAAAAAGATATTTATTGGAGGAGGGGAGGAGAGTTATGGATTCAATGCCGGAGAGTTTGTGAGGGACAAAGATGCTGTGCTTGCAAGTTGCCTTGTAGCCGAGGCCTCTGTTTGGGCGAATAGAAAAGGTATGACACTATATGAGCTGCTGATTCATATTTATGTGAAGTTTGGATTGTATAAAGAGCATCTTGTCTCTGTAACCAAAAAAGGTAAAGATGGTCTGGAACAGATAAGTAATCTTATGAAAAAATTCAGAAATAATCCACTACAAAAAATTGACGGCTCCAACGTTGTACTTGTTCACGACTACAAATTATCTGAAACCATAGACTTGGTAAGTGATTTAAGATATAAGATAGAGCTCCCTAAATCTAATGTACTGCAGTTTATCAGCAGTGACAATACTATAGTGTCGGTTCGTCCTTCGGGTACAGAACCTAAGATTAAATACTATTTTGGTGTAAAGGCCAAGTTAAACTCAATTGAAGAGTTTGAAAAAACCGATAAAGAGTTAGAAGAGAAAATAGAAAGAATTGTTAATCAAATGACATCATTTTAAGGTGAAAATTTTTATAAAGAGGCGATTGGTATTGTGTTTTCTAATTTTAACCAGTACGGTATTATATTCATCAACAGCAGCTAAAATTAAACCCTCCGATTACTCAAAAGACAATCGAGAGGTAGATAAAGTAATATCTTCTATGTCTGTTAGAGAGAAAATTGCTCAGCTGTTTATTGTGTCATTTTCATCAAATCTCAATGATAGAAGTACTCAGGAGGCATTAGATCTGATTGTAAAAGAGAAAATTGGCGGTGTTATCATAATGAATTCAAGTTTAACACCGGGAGTAAAAATGATAAACAGACTTCAAGAGTTATCAAAGATTCCCTTACTTGTAACAATTGATGGGGAGTGGGGAGCATCAATGAGGTTCGACTCAGTTTTAGCTTTCCCCAGACAGATGCAGCTTGGCGCGCTGGAAGAGGCCTCTTTAATATATAAAATGGGGTTTTTTATTGGTGAACAGGCAAAAAGACTCGGTATAGATTTAAATTATGCTCCCACAATAGACATAAACAGCAACCCATCTAATCCTGTAATCAATACTCGTTCATTTGGGCAAAACAGAAAGAGAGTTGCAGATTATGGCCTTGCTTATGCAAAGGGTATGCAGGATGCCGGAGTTGCAGGTTCTGCAAAACATTTTCCCGGCCATGGAGATACCGATACTGACTCACATTACGCCCTTCCTCTGCTTTCATTCAGCAAAGAGAGAATTGACTCATTAGAGCTGTATCCCTTTAAAGCCCTCATAGAATCGGGTATAGAGACAATTATGGTTGGCCATTTGCAAATACCCTCCTTGGACAGCTCGGGAAGACCCTCCTCAATATCTAAGAAGATTGTAAGCGGACTGCTTAGGGGAGAACTTGAATACGGGGGTATAATAGTTACAGATGCACTAAATATGAAGGGAGTCTCTACATATATGGCTCCCGAACTCCTTCCTCTTGAGGCATACAGAGCGGGAAGTGATCTCATACTAATGCCGGAAAAGGTTTCACAGGCGATTGATATAATGGAACAAGCTGTTAAGAGAGGTGAAATTTCAGAGCATAGTCTCAATGTAAGGTGCCGCAAAATGTTAGAGTTAAAGAGAAGGTTAGGCATTCTTAATGAGAAGAGAGCGGTTAATCTCAATAACCTGTATGAAGATGTAAACAAAGGTGAGTACTTTTCGCTTGTATCTGAAATTTCTGATAGGTCTCTGATTTTATTAAAAAATGATAATATTATTCCAATAAAAAACAGTAGAGAAAATATAGGATTTCTCTCTATTGGAGGAGACAGAAATGGAGGCGAAATGGCAAATCATCTATTAAAATACTATAACCCCGACACCATAATTTTAAGAGGAAACTATAAACAGGAACAATTAAAACGAGCTCTAAACCACTTAGAAAAGAACGAGACTATTATTATTGCTATGCATAATACCGACTCTAGGCCTCAGAGAGATTTTGGTTTGAATATATCGGATATTGAGCTACTTACTTCATTCGCAAAAAAAAGAAAGGTTATTTTTGTCTATTTTGGGAATCCACTAGCCATCCCATTTATACAAAACCATGAAAATTTTGCTGCCATTATAGTTGCACACTCCAACACCATCTTTAATAATATCTCAGCAGTAAACATTGTATCGGGAGTGGTTGGTGCTGCAGGTAGAATGCCCGTTTCGGCAGGTAAGTATAACGAAGGGTACTTTTTAAGATCTGAAAAGAGCTTAAAGCCAAGATTTGGAGTGCCTCTCGATTTATGGGAAATTTTAAATGTAGAGGAGATCAAAAAAAATTCTGACTCAATTATTTTGAAAGATTTAAAAGATGGTGGATTTAAAAGAGCTAAGCTTGTTATGATGTATAAAAATGATGTGCTCTTTGAAAAACAATATGGTGATAAAATAGATGAAACAAGTTTTGATTTAAAAAATATCTCTTCAATTCTATCTACTCTACCGGCTATTGCAACACTTAATTCCACAGGAGTAATCTCTTTGGAAGATTTTGCCGGGTCTGTTCCTAAATTTAAGCGCGATAGAAAATACTCTGCAGCTCTGCTCTCAGATCTATTAATGCATAGGATTTATGACGAAAAAGAGCCATCTGTCTTTCCTAAATTCTCAATTAAAAATATAGAGATTTTGAACGAGGTTATTGAATATAAAACAGGAACTAAGTTTGATGAATATGTAGAAAGTACTCTTTTAAATCCTCTTTCAATGTATAACACAGTGATTGATAGAGGGAATGTTTCAACAAATACCAATGATATTCTAAAGTTACTCTTTGTGTTGAGAAATAATGGTTTATACGGAGATAAAGAGGTGCTTCAAAAAGAGAGTGTAGATTTAATTGAGAGTTTTATGCACTATCACTCAAATTCCGATAATGGAAGTATAGTTTGGTTTAATCGGGAGTTAGATATATCTCTCATATTTATTTCAGACGGTGTTTCAATTAAGAATATTGAGGAGAGCAGTTTGAATACAGGGAGAGATTTAAAAAGGTCTATTGAGCAGACTTTTTCCAATTTAAAATCAAATAGATAGATAAGTTATACATTATATATATGGCGAAGGTTATTAATAGCCACATCGACCACTTTTCACCTGAAACTAAAACCGAAATTAAAACTAAAAGAGAGGAGAGCAGAAAAAGATATCGATCTCTATTATCTCTAAAGTTTATAGATTTGAATTTAAAAGAGAACATTGGTATTTCGCTCACCATCAACAACGATAACACCACTGTTATAAGTGGAATTGAATAATAGTTGTCAATAAATAGATCCAATTGTGGGTTGTAGGTAGAGTAGTGAGCCAACATTGATATCACCATTGCATTTGCAGGAGTGGGTAATCCTATGAATGAGCTGCTCTGTCTTGTATCTACATTGAATTTTGCAAGTCTTAATGCAGAAAAAAGTATAATCAAAAGAGGTATTAAGGTAAGAAGCTCAAAATAGAGTGGGTTATTTTGAGACTCAATAAAACGGGAATATCTCGTGTAAAGTATAAGGGAGGGAGCCAAACCAAAGCTTACCAGATCGGCAAGTGAGTCGAGCTCCTTCCCTAAGTTAGAGTATGCCTTTAATAGGCGAGCAGAAAAACCGTCCAAGAAATCGAATATCGCAGCAGCCAGAATCAAATAAATAGAGAAGAGTACCCATCCTTTTAATGCGTAAATAACTGCAATTGAACCACAAAGCAAGTTTAGTAGTGTTATGAAATTTGGAATGTTTTTCTTAATATTCATATATTAAAGTCCTAGTTTTTTACGAATGTCAGCCGGAATAGACTCTTTGTGTACCATAATTGAGATACTTTTTGCCTTAACAAAACTTTCAGACATATTCAGATATCCTCCGAATTTATTTCTTTCTGTACCCCAAGAGTTTTTTGTTATATAATATTTGTTCCCTTTTTGATCTTTTGTAATTCCTGTGAGTTGCATCAAGTGGTCGTCTGTTGTTGTAAAGTTCTCATATCCCAGCTGTCTTATCTCTTGAGAAACATTGACTTCTGGGAATATCTTTTCAAACTTAAAAATCTGAGCGTACTTGTCTTCCACTGAGAGCTTTTCAAACCTTGCTCTGTCTTCACCAATAAATGCAGTTAAATCTGAAATCTCCGGATTAATTGCAACTCCATTAGCATGAGAGAAGCCCTTTTCGCTTACATCTCCATCCCAACATACTGTGTATCCATTCATTAAGGCGTTATCAATTATTGACATGAACTCACCTAGGGGAACATTATAAAAACGAGCATGGTCCCAGTTATCGGGTATCTCTAGTGTGGATTTTTCATAAAAAGGGATATGAGTAAAGCTTGTAATCTCTACATAGTCATCCATATTCAAGCCAAGTGAAGCAGCAAACTGTAAAGGTGTATACTCTTTGCCTTTGTATGTGAATTTATCGGGTACCTCACCAAAATAGATGTCCATTAATGAATTTACCAGTTTATAATATTCAGGACTTCTGTGTTTTAGGTCTACAGCTGCTCCCGATAATACATTTACAAACTTGTTTACCTCTTTATGGTTATTCACGGGTGAATTGTAGTTGATTCCCGAATATACCTCTTGTGGAACAATTCCATGTTTTTTTACAATATTAGTAAACATGTGAGCTAGACTTCCTTGGCCAAGATTTCCGTTTCCTCTTCTTAGGTAGTTGTCTTCCATCCTATTTAAGTAATTTATTCTTACAACAAACATCTCTGAAAGGTCTATCTCGCCCTTCCCGATTCTTAGAAGCTCTGACTCTAGAAACGCTGCAGCCGCATAGCTCCAACATGTACCACTGTTTGCCTGATTTTTAACCGGAGTGGCGCCATTTCTTACAACATCGGTGAAGATGTATCCTTGACTCCAAACAACTGCTGAGTTGAATAGAAGGATAGCAGTTAATAGTAGAAGAATTTTTTTCATGGTTTATGTAGTTATTTTATACCTAATTTAGATTTAATATCAGCCGGTATAGAGTTTTTGTGAACAACAATATTCATGGTTTTGTACTTTACAAATGCTTCTGAGACATACCACACACCTTTATAATCACCGGTTTCTCCCCAAGAGTTTTTTACTACATAGTATTTGTTCCCTTTTTGATCTTTAGCTATACCATATATATGCATTCCATGATCATCTGTAGTTTGCCCGTTATCGAACGCTAACTGTCTATCTTCTTGAGAAATTACCCTTTCCGGCACAATCTCTTCTAAGCTGAATAACTTAGCGTCTAACTCATTTCTTGGCAACCCTAACCACCTTGCCTGATCTGAACCTGACATATTTGATACCTCTGTTTCGGGAACAATGGCAACTCCCTTACGTGTAAAACCTTTTTCACTTACATCTGAAGCCCATAGAACAGAGTATCCTGAGTTTATGGCAAAATCGAATATCTTCATTAACTCGTCTATAGGAAGATTGTATGAGAGATCCCATCTCCAGTTATCAGGAATTTCAAGGGCAAACTGCGAGTAAAAAGGATGATGAGTATATGATGTAATTGATATGTAGTCATCAGTTGATATTCCTAGCTCTTTAGCGAAAGATTGAGGTGTGTACTGCTTGCCTTTATATTGAAAAGATTTTGGAACCTCACCTAAATAAGCGTTCAGGATTCCCCTTACCCCATCTTTCCATACCGGGGTATACTTTCCATTCGGATTCCTAACAAGGGCCTTTACCAATCCGCTCAATGCGGCATCCATCTCATTGTGAACGTGGCTCTTCTCTCCATAATTAAGTCCCGGCATTATCTCATCGGGAACAATTCCATAATTTTTCCAAACAGCAAGAACATCTCCAAAGGAGCTTCCCGGAGCAAAGTTTATATTACCGGATGTGCGTATGTATTTATCGGCTTTGTCATAATATGCATTTGATACAATGAACATTTCAGATAGGTCATATGATCCTTTTCCCGTACGAATTAGTTCTGACTCTAAAAATGAAATTGCAGAAAAACTCCAACAGGTACTTGTTCTGTTTTGGTTTTTAATTGGTGTAACAGGCAGCTCTTTGATAATTGTAAATTGATAACCACCCTTCTCTTTTACTATATCTTGGGAATACAAAAGAGTGCTTATTGCCAGAAGCAGAGCAGTGATAAAGGTAAATTTTTTCATAGTAGTATTTAATTGAGAATTGTAACTCAAAGTTATAATAAATTAAGGTATATTTATATATTTATGAGTCTGCAGAGAGATTCTCCATCTTGGATTCTCTTTAACGTAATCTATAATTAACGGCATTATCTCCTCCCTTCTGCTCCACTCAGGCTGAAGGTAAAGCAGAGTCTCTTCGTTACACTGTCTGCTGTTTATCTCTGCCCAATCAAAATCTTGGGGACTTTCAACAATAACCTTAAGCTCCGAAGCCAATTTGTGTATCCCTCCAACGGGAGGTTTCTTTCTCTTTGGAGATAAACATATCCAGTCGAAACGTCCACTGATTTGGTGAGAGCCCGACGTCTCTAAAAAGATCTCCATTCCTTGCTCTTTCAATTTATCGCATAACAAACCTAGAGGGTAGGTAAGTGGCTCACCACCTGTTATGACAATAGATTTTGCTTTATATTTTACAGCTTCCAATACTATTGCTTCTATTGATGTTGGAGGATATAACTTGGGATTCCACGTCTCTTTTGCATCGCACCAACTGCATCCAACATCACATCCGCCCAATCTGATGAAAAATGCTGCTCTCCCTGTATTGTATCCCTCTCCTTGAATTGAGTAAAAACTCTCTGCAAGTGGGAGAAGCTCTCCATTATTTAACTCATGAAACATTTTTTATTTACAAAGGTAATATATAAGCTAAAAAAAATGTCTTTTTGTCAGATTTTATGAGATGGCAGAGTTGTTGCTAAAATAATAGTTAAAAAATGAAGATGAATAATACAAAATATCAAGCACTGGAAAGCTATGCCGTTAACCTTAACGAGCAGGCAAAATCGGGAAAGCTAGATCCCGTGATTGGAAGAGACGATGAGATAAGGCGGGTCTTGCAGATACTTAGCAGGAGGACTAAAAACAATCCTATTCTTGTGGGAGAACCCGGAGTTGGTAAAACAGCAATTGCAGAGGGTCTTGCCCAGAGAGTTGTGCAGGGAGATGTACCTGAAAATCTAAAATCAAAAACCATCTACTCTTTAGATATGGGGGCTTTAATTGCCGGAGCAAAATATAAAGGAGAGTTTGAAGAGCGCTTAAAAGGTGTTGTAAATGAGGTTATTGACAGCGGAGGAGAGGTAGTTCTTTTTATTGATGAGATACATACTTTAGTAGGTGCCGGCAGAACCGAAGGTGCTATGGATGCTGCAAATATTTTAAAACCTGCATTGGCAAGAGGTGACTTAAGAGCTGTAGGTTCAACTACTCTAGATGAGTATCAAAAATATTTCGAAAAAGACAAAGCTCTGGAGAGGAGATTTCAGATGGTTATGATAGAGGAACCCTCTGTGTCAGACACAGTATCAATCTTACGAGGTCTTAGAGAGAGGTATGAGAACCACCATAAAGTACAGATAAAAGATGACTCTCTTATTGCAGCCGCCGATCTCTCTGCCAGATACATAACCTCTAGGTTTTTACCGGATAAGGCAATTGATCTTATAGACGAAGCTGCTTCTAAATTGAGATTGGAGATGAACTCTGTTCCTGAGTGTATAGATGAGCTAAATAGAAAGATCAGGCAGTTAGAGATTGAGAGGGAGGCAATTAAGAGAGAGGGAGATAGAGATAAAGTTAATGAAATTGTAGTTCAGCTGGAGAAACTATATGCAGAGAGAGAGGAGAAGGTACTTGAATGGAAAAGAGAGAAAAATATAGTAGATCTGATTCAAAAGAAAAAAGCTGAGATTGAGGAGTATAAGTTTAAAGCAATGGAGGCAGAGAGACTGGGAGATTATGGAAAAGTGGCAGAAATAAGATATGGAAAAATTGTAAACGCTCAAAGTGAGATAGATGAGCTTAACCGTCAAAAATCTCAGGGGGAGTTTAAACTGATTAAGGAGTTTGTCGAACCCGAAGACATTGCAGATATAGTTTCTAAATGGACAGGAATACCCGTAAAAAGGATGCTGGAGAGCGAGAAGGAGAAGCTGCTTAGAATGGAGGAGGCTCTTCACCGAAGGGTTATTGGTCAAGACGAGGCAATAGAAGCTGTCTCTGATGCAATAAGAAGGAGCCGAGCAGGTCTTCAGGACTCAAAGAGACCCATTGGATCTTTTCTTTTTATGGGAACCACAGGTGTGGGAAAAACTGAGCTGGCAAAAGCTCTTGCTGAGTTTCTTTTTAACGACGAGAACCTCATCACAAGAATTGATATGAGTGAATATCAGGAAAGGCATTCAGTGTCTCGTCTGGTGGGTGCTCCTCCGGGATATGTAGGATATGAAGAGGGTGGGCAACTTACCGAAGCGGTGAGGAGGAAACCATATTCGGTAATTCTTTTGGATGAGATTGAAAAGGCACACAGCGATGTTTTTAATATACTCCTTCAAGTTTTGGACGATGGAAGATTAACAGATAATAAAGGGAGAACTGTAGATTTCAAAAATACTATTCTTATAATGACGTCAAATGTAGGTTCGGGAATAATTCAAGATAACCTATCAAGAATTAATGAACTCAACAGAGATGAATTGCTTGCTAAAACAAAATCAGAGGTTATTGAGTCGTTAAAAAATAGTGTAAGACCTGAGTTTATAAATAGAATAGACGAAATAATAATGTTTCATCCTTTAACTCATGATAATGTAAAAGAGATTGTTAAGCTTCAATTGGAGTTGGTGAAAGATAAACTTAAAGAGATGCAAATCTCTTTAGAGTTTACCAATTATGCTATGAAATATCTTTCCGAAAAGGGATATGACCCATCATATGGAGCAAGACCTATTAAAAGAGCAATTCAGAGAGAGCTGGTAAATGAACTTGCAAAAGAGCTATTAAAAGGCAAACTCAATAAAGAGAGGAGTGTAATTGTAGATTATTTTGAAGACAAACTGGTTTTTAGAAACTAGGAAAAATTGATGGTTAATTGTAAAGATAGCGCTTGATTTTCTGAGTTGCAGTCTTTTCGAATGGTACAGTCTGCTCAATAATTTCACTTATTTTAGATGACTTGCTAACCCTGTCATTAACATAAGTGAGCAGATCTAACTTTACCTTTGTAACTTTCTCGGTTAATGTATTTGTACCCAATCCAATAAACTGCTCTCCCTCTTTAATTTCGTCGTAATTTAAATGCACTTTGGCAATCAATTTACCCCTCTTCTCATAAACAAGCGACTCAAGAACAAGGTCATATTCATTAAGAATTGTTTCAATATCTTCGGGATAGATGTTCTCTCCGTTAGACCCTACTATCATATTATCTTTTCTGCCTTTTATGAAGAGATAACCATCTTTGTCTAAATACCCAAGGTCTTTTGTAATAAACCAACCATCACTTGTAAATGCCTGTTTAGTTATATCTTCCTCTTTGTAATAACCCACCATAACGTTTGGCCCTTTAACTACAATCTCTCCAATGTTATCTCTGTTTTGGTTTATTATCTTCATCTCTATCCCTTTTAACGCGGGCCCGGTTGACTGCCACTTGACTCTTTCCGGAATAGCCCCGGCCAACAATGGAGAGGTCTCGGTTAACCCGTAACCAATAGCGTATGGGAATCCCGCATCGGATAGAAATTTTTCAACTACACCATCCAGTCTAGACCCTCCAATACCAAAGAACCTTAGATTGCCTCCAAAGGTCTCCAATAATTTTTTACCTGCAGCTTTATGAAAAAGTCTCCTAATAAAAGAGATAGAGTACAACAATCTTAGAACCAGATGTTTTGTAAAAATAGGTCTTATTTTAACCTTATATATTTTCTCAACTATCAACGGAACACTAAGCATTATTGTCGGTTTTACACTTCTCAATGCAGGCATAAGGAGTGATGGGGTAGGGGCTCCATCGAGATAGACAACAGAAGATCCGTTAGCAAAGGGGAAAAGCATGCCTATACTACACTCGTATGCATGTGACAGTGGGAGAATCGAAAGAAAGATATCATCTGGGACAATGGGAAAGAGCTCGCCGGACATTTTTGTTTGTGCAATTAGGTTTGCATGAGACAACATAACCCCCTTTGATGCACCCGATGTTCCTGAGGTGTATATAATTGATGCGATATCTTCTGGTTTTGGAATGAACTCCTCTGCATTAGCTGCTATATCTGAAGACTTTAAAATATTCAGATCATCCATTCTAACAATTAAAGTTAGCTTCTCTTTAAGGTGTTCAGGTATTTTGTATTCGAGTTTAGCCGATACAATGAGAGCTTTAGATTCGGAGTGTTCTAAGATATTAACTATCTCAAAGGCAGTAAAATCGGGTAAAATAGGAACGGCAACTCTATTTAAAGATGTTACAGAGAGATACGACACAGCCCAATTTGGCATATTCCCTCCAAGAATTGCTACCTTATCTGATGTATTAATGCCATTTTTCTTGAAAATATCCTCTATTATTGCTCTCCTTTTACTCACCTCCTGGTAGCTGAGACTCTCCTTTCCGTCTGTTGAAAATGCAATTTTTGAAGAGTATAGTTCAACGCTATTGTTGAACAGTTCTAAAAGTGTTTTTATATCTCTGTTTTGGATCATAACAAAATCTCCTCTTTTACAAAGATAAAAAAATATCAGTTGTCAATATACTTGCTAATGGCTTGATTTTTGTTAAATTTGTAAAGCAATCATCAATGCATTTATATGTTTTTCAAAGAATACATCCAAAGAAAAGCCCTAAAAAAAATTGACAATGAGAGGGTTTCGGTTTACCGATCTCTTAACGAAATAAAAAGTGTAGGATTCATATTCAGTTTTGAGGAGGAGAACATATTGGAGAGCATTAAAGGTTTGATAGAAATTATGGATAATAGATCTGTAAAATTTTCTGCCATTGGCATTAACAGATTAAAACATCCATATCCAAAAGAGATGTTAGACTACAGAATAACAGTACTCAACCGATGCGATTTAAACTATGCGGGGGTGCCCTATTTTAATCTAATAGAGCAATTTATAGACAATAATTATAATCTATACATAGATTTTTCTACAAATTATAACTTTACAAGTGATTACATCACTCGATTATCTAAATCATCATTTATTATAGGCAGAGTTAACTATCAGGATAATCCATATGATTTAATACTGGACACCAATGCCGATGGAGCTCATAGAAGCTATCTTAATTCAATTATACACTATTTATCATCAATTAGATCAATTTAAATGTTGGGAGAGGATTACCTTAATTACGAGGAGGAGGAAGAATTTTTAGATCTGGTTCAAAAATGTGAATCGGCCTACGACGAAGGCTCATTGGAGAGTCTGGTATTTACAGAAGAGGAGTTTGAGTATCTTATGAATCATTTCATGGACTCTATGGACGATGAGATTCTCTATACTTTGGCATCTATGGGATATAAACAGCATCCATACTCTTTTGATCTTACAATTAGGTACATAGATGTACTTATTGTAAATAAGGAGTTAGATAAGGCAATGGATATTCTACAAAACAGATTGCCGGTCGATTCTGTTAGTAGCGACATACTGCTTCTAACTGCAAGAATATACATCATGAAGGGAGAAGAGGTTATAGGAGATGAGTTTTTAGAAAAAGCCATCATACTCGACCCCGAAGAGTCGGTTAATGCTATGATGAGTATAGCTCAAGATTTAATGGACTCCGGCATGTTTATAGACGCCTCATATTACCTAGAGCGTTGTGAGCAGCTTGATTTGCAAAGAGAGAGTCCCCAAAACAGACCCGATTTGATTAACGATTTGGCGTTCTGCTACGAAAGACAAAACAGGTTAGATAAAAGTTTGGATTATTATAATAAATATCTGGATATCGACCCGTTTAACGACAATGTGTGGTTTAATATTGGTACTATTTACGCAAGGCAGCAGAAAATTGCCAAAGCCACAGAAGCTTTTGATTATGCACTGGCATTGAATAGATACAACTCATCTGTATTATATAATAAAGCAATTTTGCTGGTTAACTCCGGCAAGCTCGATGAAAGTATAGATACATTTGAGGAGTTTTTAAAACTAGAGCCCGACAACTTCTATGCATTTATTGGAATTGCAGATGCTTATCTTGCAAAAGATCGATTAGATGAATCGGAGAGATTCTTTAAGTTGGCACTCTCTCACGACTCGGAAAATAATGATGCCAATACCGGTTTGGCATATATAAGTATGATCAGGCACGATGTCTACAACTCGCTCTATTACCTTAGAAAGATAATGGGGAATGAATCTACGGATTTTGGATTTGTTTCATACGAGATCAGCTCTTCATTTAAAAGAACAAAGAATCCGGAATTTCTGCTCTATTATCTGATTGCTCTTTATCATGCCAGAGAGAGCGAGACATTCTACATATATCTTGAAATTTTAATGAACTCCGATGAAGTTTGGGTAGCAAAGCTTTTCGAATTCATCCCTGCTCTTAAAAAAGATAAATCGTTTCATGGAAAATTGAGTAAAATTAAAAAAAAGAACAGCTAGACAACAAAACTTAATCTGGAGAAACAATACTAATGAAAAAGGGATACTTATTAACCACTCTAAAAGGAGTAGCCATGGGGGCTGCAGACGTTATACCCGGAGTATCGGGTGGTACAATTGCATTCATGACCGGAATTTACAATGAGTTAATTACATCACTGAAATCTATAGACCATAACGCACTGAGGTTATTAGCTAATCTAAAAATTAAGGATTTTTGGAAGCATATAAACGGCTCCTTTCTTCTTTCTGTTTTTTCAGGCATTTTATTCAGCATTTTTACATTGGCAAGATTAATGCAATACCTACTGCTTAATCACCCTATTGAGATCTGGTCATTTTTTCTCGGACTTATTGCCGCCTCTGCAATATTTATACTGAGAGATATTGATAAATGGAGGTTCTCTTATATTTTATCATTTGTATTTGGAGCAACAATTGCTGTTTGGATCTCTCTTGTTTCACCCACAGAGACAACAAACGAGCTTTGGTTTGTTTTTGTAAGCGGTTCTATTGCAATTTGTGCTATGATTTTACCGGGAATATCTGGGAGTTTCATCCTTCTTCTACTGGGCAAGTACGCATTTATGATGCAGGCAATAAAAGAGCTTGACCTACCTGTGATTATTGTTTTTGCAGCCGGAGCAATGATGGGGCTTATAGCATTTTCTCACTTTTTATCCTGGTTACTAAAAAACTTTTACAAGACCACTATCTCTCTTCTAGCAGGGTTTATGGCAGGATCACTTGTTAAGGTTTGGCCTTGGAAGATTGCCTCAGAGAGGTTCGAAGGGATTGATCACCCTGTACTTCCAGGCAAATACGAGATGGTAACAGCTTCAGACCCTCATCTACTATGGGCATTATTATTTATTACAATCGGCTTTATTATTGTATTTGCAATAGAATTTATAGCTAAATCTATGCATAAATAAAAAAAAGTTATATCTTTGCACTCCTGTTTAAAAACAGTAAGGGGTTCGGTAGCTCAGTTGGATAGAGCAACAGCCTTCTAAGCTGTGGGTCTTGGGTTCGAATCCCAACCGAATCACAAAGCAAAAAAACTTAAGCCGCAATTAATTGCGGCTTATTTTTTTGAGACCCCCCACCAGGGAACGCCAAGCGCAAGCGAGGCAATCTCACTCGTCTCTTATTTTAATACATAAGCTACAACTTTGGCATCCATCTTAATATCTACTGTAACAACCAGTGGAGAGCTAACCGAACCATAGACTTTTACTGTTATTTTTTTCTCTTTTAACAGAGTTTCAGCTACCTTATCAATTAATAGAGAAGAGATTGCCGGTTTGTAACTATTGTTAAATTGAGTTATGTTTGCTACTGTAGCAATCACTCCAAAATCGTTTATTTCTAATGTTATAGAGTGTATGATTTGATTGGTTTGTAAACCATTAACAACTATTTCCAGATTACTGAGATTAATGGTTTTAATCTTGTTGAGATAGGGTTCCAGATCTATGTTGTCTGCTATTTTAATCTCCGAAACCTCATTAAAGCTGATTCCTGAAGACTTAGTTAAATCTGAATTAAATCCGGTTGGCGAGACAACAACCGGGAATTGAGTCTCCAATTTAGTGTTAATAGAAACTGTTGCAAGCTCTTTTATCTTATCACAGCTATATATGGTACATATAGCTAACACTAATACCAAATACTTAATTTTTATCTTTTTCATATTCTATTCAATTTATAACTTTAATATCATTTGTTGGCATTGTAATATGGAAAGTCGATCCCACTCCTTCTTTGCTTATTACCCATATATTTCCCTCATGTTTCTCTACAAACTCTTTACAAATCAATAATCCTAGCCCTGAACTTGGTTCTCCATTTGTACCCTCTCTGTTTTTGGACATATTTAGTTTGAAAAGATTATTTACCATATCGGTACTCATTCCAATGCCATTGTCTTCGACTGTTATTTCTATAAAGTCTTCAGAATCTCTTTTAGCAGAAACTTTAACATACCCACCGGATGGTGTAAACTTGACAGCATTTGCGATTATGTTTCTTATAATAGTCTGAATCATATTCTTATCTGCAAAAATGTACACACTCTCGGGAATATCGAATATTAACTCTATGTTTTTATTTTTTGCAGCAAGTGTAATTGTTGAGAGGTTTTCTGAAATAGTTTCGTAAAGATCTAATTTAGAAGGGCTGAATTGTATAGATGACTGCTTCATTCTAGACCATTGCAAAAGGTTCTCAAGTAATGCGTATAATCCGTTGGCAGAGCTCCTCATATTAGTTGCAATCTCCTTTACCTCCTCTGAGGAGAGCTGCTCTGCCTCTTCTGCCATAATTTGAGTCAACCCCAGAAATCCGCTGAATGGACCTTTGAGATCGTGTGCAATAATTGAGAAGAATTTATCTTTTTCTAAGTTGTTTATCTCTAGTTGTTCGTTTTTCATAGATAGTTCGCGGGTTTTCTCTGCAACCTTCTCCTGTAAAATCTCTTTCTCTCTTTTTAAGCGCTGTTCCCTATTTCTTATAAAATTTAGAGCTGTCAAAATAAATAGTAGAGATACCGAAACGTAAAACCAAAGTGTATTCCACCAAGGATGCTTTATTTGAAACTGATATTCTACTGTCTCACTCCACAAACCCGAACTGTTAACAGCTTTAACTCTGAATTTATACCTACCGGGTTTTAAACTTCCGTAAGTTACTTCATTGATGTCTGTTAAAGTATTCCAACCTTCGTCTAAACCTTGAAGCATATACTGAAACCTCATTTTTTTAATGTGGTTGTGCGATATTGCTGTAAAACTGAATGAGATATAATTTTGATCATGATTTAATATTAATCCAATAGGTATATTGTACCATCTTGATAATGAATCGAATCGGAATCTTCCTATTTTTAAACCGTTACTAAGTATAACAGAAGAGTCGGGATTAATAGCCAAATCTGTCCACGGTATATTCTCATTAAACACTCTAACACTTGTTATTTGTAAATTAGGAGGCGGAATTTCTGTTTTAATATCACCAAAAAATGCAGTAAGACGGTCGTTTGTTCCAATCCATACTGTACCGTTTTTATCTTGTTCTATTGCCGATAGATTACAGCTTATTCCAATAAATCCCTCTTCATAGCCGTAACTAATGAATAGAGGATCGGGGCTGTTGCTTTTAACTAAATTTTTTCTTGAATTTTCCAGGATGTTTATACCAAACCTTGTTCCTGCCCAGATATTTCCTTCTTTATCTACTTCAAGAGATAGTACATGATTGTTGTTTAGTCCATTTTTTGTGTTAAACGCCTCGAAAAGACCATTTTTAAATTTTACAAGGCCTGCGCCTCCCGTACCCATCCATAATGTACCATCGCTGTCTTGCCCAATGTTATATACTGTATTGCTGAAAAAACCCGACTCTTCATTGAAAATTGTCATTTTGTTGTCTTCAACAGCTATTACCCCACCTCCATCTGTACCAAGCCATACAACTCCTTTATCATCTTCGAAAATATCAAGAATATTATTAGTAGGAAGGCCATTTTTTACGCTATAATTCGTAAAATACTCTCCGTCGAATAGTGAAAATCCCGAACCGTATGTTGCAATCCAGATTCTTCCGGTTCTATCTTCAATAATATCTCTGATAGAGTTGTCAGGCAATCCGTGAGCAGTTGTATAGGTACATGTATAGGTTCCGTCGTAGACAGATATCCCCCCTCCATCTGTCCCAAACCAAATATTACCTTTTGAGTCTTCCGATACAGTATAGACTCTGCTTCCCAATAAGCCCTCCTTTAAGCCAAACTGAGAAAAATATTTTCTCTCTACATTGTTCTCTTTTTTGATAACACCCTTTGTTGCGTAACCCCCATAAGTTCCAAACCAAAACGTTCCTTTGCTATCTTGAATAATAGACATAATCCTGCTATTACTAAGCCCTTCCCTAACAGTGTAATGATTAAACCTGTTACCGTCGAATCTTGTTAGACCTGCGCCTCTTGTTCCCAGCCATATATTACCATTTCTATCTGTCATTGAGCTTCTTATGTAATTTGATGCCAGTCCTTGAGATAGCTTGAAGTGCTCAAAGTGTTTTCCGTTGAATTTCGTGGCACCGCTGTCAATCGCTCCAAACCACATAGAGCCTTGATTGTCTTCCATTATTGTTCGTATGTGGTTGTTTATGAGACCTTGCTTTGTAGAGAATCTTGTGAATTGATTATTGTTGTACTTAACAACTCCATCATTAGACATCCCTATCCAAATTGTTTCTGACCTGTCTTTGTAGAGAAAACTGAGGTAGTTATCTACAAATCCCTCATCTTTTGAGTATATTAAAAACTCCTCTCCATTCAATATGTTTAACCCGCCACCATATGTAGCTATCCATATTTTACCATCTTTATCCTCAATAACAGCTCTTGTGTCTTTGTGACTTAAGCCGTTTTTCTCACTATACACTGTTATCTTATTATCTTTAATTTTACTCAAGCCATTTCCTGTTGCAATCCATATTGCACCGCTTTTGTCTTCTGTTATCCAATTAACTACATCGTCTGATAAACCTTCTTTTTTAGTGTATATGTATAAGTATTTCCCGTCATACATTGAAGCTCCGCCTCTGAAAGAACCAAACCATATATTCCCTTTTGAATCCTCAAAAACACTTAATATTAAATTGTTGTTCAGCCCTTGTTCGGTGGTATAGTGATAAAAATTTTTACCGTCATATTTGGTCAATCCATCGTCGGTTGCAAGCCATATATTCCCAAGTTTATCTTGAATCATACTCCTTATCTGATTATGCCTTAACCCTTGCAGAATACTGTAACTACTAAAGTTCATGGGGTTAATATCTTGAATATGCGGCTCCTTTACAGGAGCAACATCCGGTGCTTTGCAATAAATCTTAACCGGCTTTATTTCATTCACTTGTGGATTTTCAAAATATTTTCCATCTATATGATTAACACGAGGAGCTTTAATATCAACCCTATCGGGAGATTGTGCCGGATATATAAATAAAGGCTCGGGACGCTCTTCCAATTTACCTACTCGTCTCTTAATGGGTTCCGATGCTTTTATTTTCTCAGGCGGAGTTAATGTATCTAAAAGTGATGTTATCCCTTCTATATTTATAATATTTGAGCTAATTAAGTTATCTTCTAATTTATTAGATGTTGATTTGCAAGAATATAAATATATTATAGAAAGAGCAGGCAGTAAGATAAAATATCTTATAACAGAGTATTTATATCTGTAGGTAATAATACCAATCATGATAACTTTTATTAGATATCCCTATATTAAATCATAAGCAATATACTAATAAATTCCGAGATTTTATAATTTAAAATCAGAGATCTATGGCCTGGTGTGATAGAGAAACTCTTTAAGTGAATTTAGTGAATTACGGATGGTAAATTTTCTCTTTTTTCCATTTTTGGAATCAAAAAAGGATCTATTTGCAATTAGTTGATTTTTCAGAATTTGATTAACAACTTCAGGAAATTTTGCCGGGCTTGCAGTACTTAGCAAAACAAAGTTTTTATCCCCGGAATAGCGTTTTTTATTCATCTCTATAGACTCATATCCAACCGCAGTATGTGGGTCTGCAATATAACCGTACCTTTTATAGAGTTTTAACATAGCAGAAGCAGTGGCTGAATCAGAAACAGAACAGCTACTAATCATGCTTTTCATTGAGTCTCGATCTCCATTAAAAAGTAAGTTCAGTCTCTCCAGATTGCTTGGTATTGCAACGTCCATAGCATTAGATATTGTTTGTATAGATTTAAGACCCAAGCTCAACCCCTGTTTTAGATAAGTGTCAAACATATTGTTTGAATTTGTTGCTGCAATAAAACGAAAGCAGCTCTCTCTCATTTGATTTGCAATTATACCTGCAGTAATATTACCTAAATTACCACAAGGAACTGTGAAGACAATATCCTTTTCCGGAACACCTAATTTAGAAGCAGCATAGTGATAATAAAATGTTTGAGGCAATAGTCTAGCAATGTTTATTGAATTTGCGCTTGTTAATGAAAGACTCTCCTTTAATTCAGAATCGGCAAAACACATTTTAACAAGAGTTTGGCAATCGTCGAACGAACCCTCTACTTCAAGTGCAAACACATTATCTTCATTAGATGTTAGTTGCATCTCTTGGATTGATGAAACTCTCCCCTTAGGAAAAAGGATATAAACCGATACATTATCTAATCCCGAAAAGGCATTTGCAACTGCACCTCCTGTATCGCCCGATGTGGCTGTTATTATTGAAAAGTTTTTTTTGCTATTTGTTGATATCTCTTTAAAAAGATTTGCCATAAACCTTGCTCCAAAATCCTTGAACGCTTGAGTTGGTCCTCTATAAAGCTCAAGTATATGTAGCCCTTTATCTATCTCTACCAATGGAATAGCAAAATTAAAGCTAGTCTTTACTACTCTTATTAAAGAGTCTCTATCAAATTCATCTCCAATTAACAACTCTGCTATATCAACTGCAATATCGCAAAAATCCTTAGAGAATAAACTACTTAATTTTTCTTTATTTATAATAGGAATATTTAGTGGAGTATAAAGTCCCCCATCTTTAGGCATACCCGTAAGCATTGCCTCTGTAAAACTAACTTTGGTAGTTTTGTCTCTGGTGCTTATTAGTTGCATCTCTACTATTTAATTGAAATGACTTTTGGTCCCACTTTATTAATCCTTGAAATGAAAACATCTCCATCTATGTTTTGGGCTCTCAAACTCTTTATCATTTCGTTTGATATTGTTACGGCACTCTCATTTGAGCGGGTAAAAGCAAAAATTGAAGGACCCGATCCAGAAATAGAGCAAGCAATTGCTCCACAGTTCAATGCTGCCTGCTTTACACTCTCATAACCCGGGATAAGTCTGGATCTCAACGGCTCGGCAACCATATCCACTATAGATCTCCCTATTAATTCATAATCACCTTTCATTAGGCCAACTGTTAAGGCAGAGCAGTTTGCCCACTGTTTTACCGCGGTATTAAGTGGGATAGAGTGTGGTAATATCTCCCTTGCGTTTTTTGTAGAAATTTCAATATGAGGATGAATAATAACGCAGATTAAATCATTAGGATAATCCACTAAGATTACATCGGGTGGATCATAACCTCTTACCAATGTAAACCCACCATATAGAGAGGGGGCAACATTGTCGGCATGAACAGTTCCGCTCGAAAGAGACTCCCCCTCAAGTGCGTATCTGAACATCTCGTCTAGAGAGAGATTCAATTCAAGTAGTTTGTTTGCAGCGTATACTGCTCCAACAGAACTTGCAGCGCTAGAACCCAAGCCACTCTTGAATGGCATCTTTTTATGAATCTCTAATACCAGACCGGTCTCAATTCCATAATCTTTTAATATAGATAGGAGAGGAGCTCCTGCGGTATTTTTGTGAGGATCATAAGGTAAAGAGCCATTGTCTCCTGTAATCAAATCTATATTAACACCTTTTGTGGTAGTGCATTTAAGCACGATTTCATCGCCGGGAGATTCTAAAGCAAACCCCATAACATCAAATCCGCATCCAACATTTGATACCGAAGCGGGTGCAAAAACTCTAATCTCCTTTTTCATAATATTACAGCTTAGTACGATCTCCCTTTAACTCCCTCTACCCAATTTACAAAAGCTTTTCCTGCAACCTTATTTCCTCCCGGTGTTGGGTAATCCCCTGTGAAATACCAATCCCCTCTGTTTTTTGGACAAGCTCTGTTAAGATTCTCGACAGACTGAAATATAAGTTTCACATCGGCCTTAATAGTTTGATCTTTTATCAAATGTGAAATTTTTTGGGATATCTGATCATCTGTAAATGGCAGATATATCTCTTTTACGTAATTAACACATTCGTCTCTATGGAGGTTCTCCTGTGCTTTACATTTTCTGTAAACATCATCTATAATATTTTGTCTGCCACTCTCTTTGAGTAGCTCAATAGCTGCATTAAAAGCAATAAACTCTCCCATTCTTGTCATATCTATACCGTAGCAATCGGGGTATCTTATTTGGGGCGCCGATGAAACAATAATTATTCTTCCAGGATTTAGAGTATCTAAGATTCTCAAGATACTTTTTCTAAGAGTTGTTCCTCTAACTATTGAGTCGTCAATTACAACCAGGTTTTCATTTTCATTAACCACTCCATAAGTAACATCGTAAACATGTCCCACAAGTTCGTCTCTATCACTGTCTGAGGTTATAAAGGTGCGTAATTTTGCATCTTTAATAACAACTTTTTCAACTCTTGGGTGCTCGCCGGTAAGATGCCATACGCCCTTTACAACTCCCCAAAAAGCGCTTTCGGCAGTATTTGGGATATAAGAAAAAACGGTGTTGGAAATGTCATTTTCTACAACGGAGAGAATTTTTGGTGCAAGAAACTCTCCGAGAAGTTTTCTCTCCTTATAAATCTCCTTGTCGTTACCTCTGGAAAAATAGATTCTCTCAAATGAACAGCTCTTTGACTCCTCTTTTTTTGTAACTCTTTCATGGGAAAGCGCTCCATCTTTCTTAATAATTAAAGAGCAACCTGGATCTATCTCCTTTATTGCATCATATTTACAGCCGAATGCCGTTTTAATAACAGAGGCCTCTGAGGCAACCACCACAACCTCTTCGTCTACGTAGTAGTATGCCGGTCTGATTCCCCAGGGATCTCTAACAACAAAAGAGTCTCCATGGCCGGTAACTCCGGCAACGGCATAACCACCATCCCACTCTTTGCAGCTTTTTGAGAGGATTGATACTATATCCAGATTCTTCTCTATGAGGATTGAGATCTCTTCTCGGCTATATCCCATGTCTCTATACTCTCTATATCTATTCTGTATCTCATCATCTAGATGATAGCCAACCTTTTCAAGTAAAGTTACGGTGTCGGAATAGTTTCTTGGATGTTGGCCGGCCTTAATTAGTCCTTCGAATAGTTCATCTACATTAGTAAGGTTAAAATTGGCTGCAAGAGCAAGATTTCTCGATCTCCAATTGCTTGCTCTCTTTAGAGGATGAACATTATCCAGATTGTTTTTTCCAAAAGTTGAATACCTTAGATGTCCTAAATATATTTCAGATACGTAGGGATAGCTTTTCTTTAACTCGTTACAGTTGCAAATCTCCTTTTCTATCCCTGAAATAGATAATTTAATAGAGTTAAAAACATCCTGTATAGGATCGGTATTACAAGACCTAACCCTGTCCATATATTTGTACCCTGGATCCATATCCAGTTTAACCGAGACAATTCCCGCCCCCTCTTGCCCTCTGTTTCTCTGTTTCTCCATTAAGATATAGAGCTTTTTGAGACCATATAGAGAGGTCCCATATTTTGCTTTATAATAATCAAGGGGTTTAAGAAGTCTGATAAGTGCTATTCCGCACTCATGATTAATTATGTCACTCATGTGGTTCTATTTTGTTTGCAAATGTAGAAAAATGAATAGACAATCAATCCAGTTTTATTATTGCCTTGTTTTTTCTTCCGTCAACAAAAATGAAGAGTGGTTTGTCGAATTTTACATGTCTTATATATTTACTCTCGTATTCGGGAGTAAATGAGTCAAGTGTGCTAAAATCCATTTTACCATCACCCATATATGGATTTACAGTTAGATAACCTACACCGAAGCTTGTTAAATTCTGAAAAAAGTGTGTTCCCTGACTCGGTTCTATTCTATAGTTCTCCATACCGCACTCTACAATTACTTTTGCTTCAGATATTTGTGGCCACTTTATTGGAATACCAAGCCAGGGATCGCTAGAACCCCACCTGCCAGGACCCACAAGTATGTAGTGTTTATCCTCCTCTTTGAACTTTTGGTTTAGTCTATTGATTTCATCTGCAATCTCCAGAGTATGAGAGCTATCAAAATTTGACTCTCTTACATAGACAATATCTTCAATATTCTCTATTGCGCCTATTCCCAGTGCTTTTTGGGCGTAAATAATTGATTTTTCTGTATCTATGCTGTTCCAATCAAGCGATTTATTGTCGTTATTGCCTGTGATTGGCCTTATCTGTAGAAGTGAAAATACAGCATCTTCGCCTTTAGGAACATCCATATTCACAGCAAACTCAATCTCTACGGCCGAATTCATCTCTTTATGGCAAATCCTGAGCAGATCGCATAAGATTTGAGAGAGTGGGAGGGTATCATATTTTAAAATGTGCGAGAATGTGATCAGCTTTCTACCCTCTTCTAAGTTACTGTCGATAATGCTTTGGCTTTGCATATCCCATGTTGAGGCAACAAAATTCATGTTCCTAAAGTGTTTTACACTATTTACATCAAATTTTTTCAAGTTAACAGCATCATCTACAGAGGTTTTAAACTCTTCTGGTTTCAAATCTAAAGCGTACATCTCATTTTGAGTATCTCTCAAGGTTAACTGAGGTGTTGATAATTGAAGAATGTGTTTTGGATGACTCGGTGAAAATCTTAGCGTTTTTCCCCCTTCTACAACCAATTTACCTAGTCCAAAAGCTATATTTACAATGCCCTCTTCTGCTTTTTCAGAGCCAATGGGATAATAATTTACACTTCTTGCCACTCCCGAAATCGTGGGAAAAAAATATCCATTATCTTCTGTTCCAACTACATCTTGTAAAACAACACCCATTTTCTCTTCGCTAAGAAGATTAGAGGTAGCAATCAGATATGCCCTGCTTGATGCAAAATATATTGATGCATAAACGCTTTTAATTGCTTTGCCCAATAGACGCAACATCTGATCTTTATTTTTGGTGTGCGGAATCATATATGTTGAATAAATACCGGCAAAGGGTTGAAAATGTGAATCTTCTAATTTAGAGCTGGACCTTACTGCCAATGGACCAGAGGCATTGTTTATAAACACTCTAAGGTCGGAAACCAAGTTCTCCGGTAACCTTGAGCTGACAAATTCCGATAGTATCTCATCATCGGATATCTCAGAGTTGATTACATACTGTAATCCATTGATTTTGATAAATTCGTCGAAATAATCGGTTGCAATGACCACTGTTCTGGGAATCATAATTTTAACCCCCTCGTATTTATTCAGAAGATTATATTTCTGAAGCATACTGTTTACAAAGGCAATGCCTCTTGCTTTCCCTCCCAAAGATCCCTCCCCCAGTCTTGCAAACCATATGTAACTATTATAGGAGTTTCTGTCGAACCTGGCCACCACTCCATGCCCAAGCACAATCCTATACTCCTTAATCTGTTGAACTATAAATTCTCTGAGTTGGTCGGTATTGGTAAAGTGGCTTTGGTGAGCTGCTTTCACCTTTGCCGCCAGTGAGAACAGCCCTCTTGAGAACATCCATTTAGATAGTCTGTTTCTTGAACCGTGAAAAAGCAGTACCTCTTCGGGAATTTCCATCACTAATTGCTGAAGATCTTTAAGGTCCTTAGCCTTGCCAATTATCTCTCCGCTACTCAGATCTCTGAAAACAAAATCTCCAAATGCGAACTCATCGCTTATGTACTCACTAAGTTCTATAAGGAGAGTCTTGGAATACTTTTCTAAAAACCCCACACCAAGCTCTTTAGCTACCTCCCGCATACTCTCTTGAGAAGACTGCAAAAGAAATGGCATGTGAGGGTCGTCGTGTTTAATTAGTTTGCAAAGGTCAATGCCGGCATCCAACTTTTCGCTGCTGGCAGGATCGTTTTTATTGATTATAAATGCAACATCAGAAATTACACCTAAGAGATTCTCTTTATACTTCTCGTAAATCTCAACAGCTTCATTGTAATTTGTAGCTAACAGTATCTTTGGCCTTGCTCTTTTCCTAAGTTTTTGCTGCTGCTCATTAAGGGCCTCCTTTAAAAACTCTGCACTTTGTTGCAGAACAAGTTTATATATGGCCGGCAGATAGGTTGAATAATATCTGATTGAGTCCTCTACAAGCAGTATCGACTGAACACCTGAGCCAGTAATATCTGAGTCTGCATTCATTCTATCTTCAAAAAGCTTTATAATAGCCAGGATTAGGTCGGCATTCCCATGCCAACTGAAGATATAATCAATAGCACTCTTATCGGCGTTTTCTATCTTTTTATAAAGCTCTTTTGAGAAGTGCGTTAGCAGTACAAAGGGTATCTCGGGTCTTTCAATTTTAATAATTTTGGAAAATTCGAAAACGTCCATATCACCAATATTGAACATACTGATAATTAAATCATAATCGCTCTCATTTTCTCCGGATAAAAGTGAAAGGGCCTCTGCCGAAGATGTTACCCAAGTAAAGGCCGGTGGATTACTTAAGTTTAGATCGACATACTCTTTATATATCTGCACCTCAATTCTGCCATCCTCTTCAAGAGTATATGCATCATAACTGCTGCATATCATAAGTACCCTTCTGATGCGTCTCTGCATCAAGCTTTTATAATCAATCCTTGACATTAAAAAACTTTTTCTTTTCTAGTATTTATAAAAACCGGCACCGCTTTTTCGTCCGAGTTGCCCCGATCTCACCATTTTACGTAAAAGTGGATGTGGTCTATATTTACTCTCTCCAAACTCTTTATGAAGAACCTCCATTATGGCTAGACACACATCAAGGCCGATGAGATCGCCAAGGGCTAATGGGCCCATAGGGTGATTGGCACCAAGTTTCATGGCATCATCTATAGACTCTTTTGTTGCTACTCCCTCTGCATAAATTGCCACGGCTTCATTTATCATTGGAATCAGCACTCGGTTTACTACAAATCCGGGAGCTTCACAAACCCTTACAGCCGTTTTGCCCATCTTTTCTGCAATGCCGCAAACCTTAGAGATAACCTCTTCCGATGTCAGCTGCCCCGAGATTACCTCTACAAGCTTCATAACAGGAGCGGGATTAAAAAAGTGCATCCCTATTACATTCTGAGATCTGGATACCGATGCGGCAAGCTCTGTTATTGAGAGTGATGATGTGTTGGAGGCGAGTATGGTATCGCTTTTACATATTGAATCCAATTTTTGAAAAATCTCTTTTTTGAGTGTAATGTCCTCAAAAACAGCTTCAATTACTAGATCACACTCTTTACAATCTTCATAAAATTTACTGGTAGTTACTCTTGATATGATTGAATCCTTCTCTTCTGTAGTTATTTTACCCTTCTCCTCTAATTTAGACAAGCTTTTAGTTATATAGTTAACACCTTTATTCAGCTCTGAGTCTGAAATTCCTACCATTAAAACTTCATAATTGGATTGGGCAAATGCTAACACAATGCCGCTCCCCATAGTTCCGGTTCCTATTACACAAATTTTCATATGTTTTAATTTATTGATTATTATCTATTTTTGAATTCGGCTGATCTCTTTTCAAGAAAAGCTCTCATCCCCTCTTTTTGGTCTTGGGTAGAAAAGCATAGTCCAAAAAGGGTGTTTTCATACTTGATTGAGCTCTCGCTAACTAAACTAGCCATCCCATTAATTGATTGTTTTGAAAATCTTACTGCTATAGGAGCTTTAGATGCTATTTGTGCAGCCATCTCTCTCACCTTATCCATAAAAATCTCATGAGGATAAACATGATTTACCAGACCAACTCTCTCTGCTTCTTGAGAGTCAATTATTTTTCCAGTAAAAATCAGCTCTTTAGCAACAGATTCACCTACAATTCTAGCCAGTCTGACAGTGCCTGAAAACCCCGGAGTGATTCCTAAACTAACTTCGGGTTGACCAAATTTTGCTTTGTCTGATGCAACTCTGATATCGCAGGCCAGAGCCAATTCACACCCACCTCCTAATGCAAATCCGTTGATAGCGGCTATAACCGGCACAGGACACTCCTCTATCTCTTTGAATAGTTTTGAACCCATCTCTCCAAATGCCATTCCCTGTACGGGGTCCATAGCTGCCATTTCTGCAATATCTGCGCCTGCAACAAAAGCTCTTCCCGAGCCGGTTAGAATAACAACTTTCACGCTGTCATCATCTTCAATTTTGGCAAAAACCTCCTTAAGAGCTTTAATAATTTTACCGTTCAGCGCGTTCAGATTATCGGGGTTATTGATTGTTACAGTATGAATACCAGATTCTTGATAGTGAATTACAAATAAGTTTTCCATATTTTAAATTATAAAAACATTATAAATATATTACCTTTTTTTTAATGAAATGACAAAAGTTGACAATTTGAGAGGATAGCTTTGTAAAAAATTAAGAGTATGAGAGAAGATAATGAAAATTTAGATTTCACTTACGACGAAGATTGTTCCATTGAGTTCGATCAAGAGAGCGTCTCATCCATCAACTATTTTATAGATTCAAGATTTGTGGTTAATTACTGATTTACTTCTTTTATATATACTAAATGGATATATTTGGCCAAAACTTGATTTATGGATAGCCAAAGTATAAAAGCAAAAGGGGTAATAGTCATTGGAGCTACATCGGGTATAGGGAGAGGAGTTGCAGCTCTTTACGTATCTATGGGATACAATGTGGGTATAACCGGCAGAAGAGCAGATCTGCTTCATGAGATTAAAGAGAGTAATCCCAATCAATATTTTACAAAGATATTAGATGTTACTCATACCCAAGAGATAGATAGAATTCTGGATGAGTTAGCTGAAGAGATGGGAGGATGCTCTATAGTAGTTATTAGTTCGGGTACAGGAAGACGTAACCCCGATCTTAACTTTGAGTGGGAGAAGTTGACTCTGGAGACAAACGTTTTAGGATTTGCAGCCACCGCAATCTGGGCATATAAGTACCTCTCTGTTCGTGGTGGAGTTTTGGCTGCAATCACCTCCATATCGGGGCTTAAAGGTTTTGCTTTATCTCCATCTTACTGCTCTTCTAAGTCATTCCAGATTAGGTATCTCGACTCACTCAGGCAAAAAGCATATCAAGACAAAAATAGATTAACAGTAATAGAGATAAGAGCCGGTTTTGTTGATACGGCAATGGGTAACGGAGATGGTGCTTTTTGGCAAGCGTCTGTAACAAAAGCTTCTAAGCAAATAGTTCAGTCTATTGGGAAAAGGAGAGCTTTAACCTTCGTCTCCAGGAGGTGGATCGTTATTTCATACCTCTTAAAATTAATTCCAGAGCCACTTTTTAGAAGAATTGGAATTTAACAATATCTTTTTTATTAAATTTGTGAAAACAGTATTTATGGGGTTGCTGTTAGAGAAGATATCCGAAGCTATTATAAAGGGGAAGATTGACTATTCATCAAACTATCCTCCCGAAATGAAAGGAGAGCCCGGGGCGTTTGAGCTTACAGGTGAAGCATTATCATGTGGAGTTGGGGCAGAAGAGATACTTCTAAAAGCCATGATTCCTGCAATGGGAATTGTTGGAGAGCTGTTTAGAGATAAGAAGCTATTTGTTCCTCAAGTTCTCATGTCGGCAAAGGCAATGAACAGCTCAATGACACACCTAAAACCCTATTTTAACAGAGGAGATATTAAAAGTAGGGGAACCTTTATTATTGGTACAGTAGAGGGAGATTTACACGATATTGGAAAAAACCTTGTATGTATGATGATTGAGGGCAGCGGATGGAGAGTTATAGATCTAGGTGTAGATGTTAGCTCGGAATCTTTCATTAATGCTCTAAAAGAATACCCGGGATCTGTTCTAGGAATGTCTGCCCTGCTAACAACTACAATGGAGACAATGGCAAAATCTGTAAAAGATGTAAAAGCCACCTTCCCTAATCAATGTATTATAGTTGGAGGTGCACCTCTAACCTCGGAATTTGCCTGCTCTATTGGTGCAGATTTCTATGCATCTAACCCTCAAAATGCTCTCGAATATATTAATAGTCAATGCAGATGAGGAATGAAAACTATACCTTTATATCTGATTTCGGGCTTTCTAGGAAGTGGTAAAACAACTTTTCTGAAAATAATTTTAGATAGGTTGGGGATGAAGAAAAGAGTTGGAATCATTCAAAATGAGTATCCTATTTCAATACTCGATACAGATTTTCTAAATCAGAGTAACGTTGAGTTCTCGCTCATGGAGGCCAACAGGTTACCCGGTAACAATATAAATCTATCAGAAATTTTTATTGAAAAACTTTCTGATTTTATCTTAAAAGAGTCTCCTCAAATGATCTTTTTTGAGAGTTCGGGGTTATCCGACCCCTATAAAACTCTTCAAATGCTTGAAGACACAAAGCTAAAAGGGGTTGTTTATTACTCAAAATCTTATATTCTCATCGATGCGTCTAGATTTGAACATGAGGTCACTTTTCTCAGATGTTTACGAAATCACATAAGATTTGCAGATACAATACTTATTAATAAGTATGATAAATTAAACAGATTAGAGTCTCCTCAGGAGATAACTAGAAGCTATAATTACAAAAGAGTCGAGAAGTGGCTGTCTGGGATTAATCCTTTTGCCCAGATACTTCCTACGCTGTTTTCTCAGATCCCGGACTATGAAGTTGAGTATATTTCCACCGAGAGCTCCGGTATTTATAATAGCTCCAACTATCCCGAAGTTAAAACTTTTATATCAGATAAGAGGTTGAGTGAAAAAGAGATCTCTTTGCTCTCCAAAATTCTTGAGAAGAGTACTAAAGCAAGAGGATACATAATCTCTTCTACAAATAAGAGGTATGCATTGAACTCGTTCAGCGGTAATTTTGAAAGTGTATTGTACGACCACCCATTAGAAAAATCTGAACTGGTTGTAGCAGGAGATAAGCAGATTATATTGGAGCTTGAGCATCTTCTATAGGCAGGTATGCAAAGTGTTGAAATTAAAATATCAAAGATCCCTTTGCTTTACGAGCATTTGTCAAACAAGACAGGTAGGGGATTTGAGAGTGAGTTTAAATGCATATCAGATTTCTATAATGGTTTTACAGCTAGATATTCACACATCCAAATAGAAAATGTTGATTTATTTAATTTTGGCAAAAAAATAGATACTGTTTTTAGGCAATGTGATCAATTTGAAGTGTTTATAGCTACATTAGGAGAGGCACATATTGCTGCACAACAGAAATTTATTGAAGACCCACTTCTATACTATCTGTCAGATATTATAGCTTCTGAGTTGATAGAGCGATGTGCCGATATGGTAAGCGAGAGCATTATTAATAGACACGTTAAAAATGGATCTCATTTCACAAACAGATACAGTCCCGGATATTGTGGTTGGTCATTAACTGAGCAAAAAAAACTATTCTCTTGTTTCCCTCCGGAATATAATGATGTCCGTTTAAATGATAGTTGCTTGATGCTGCCCGTGAAGTCTATAAGCGGTATAATAGGATTTGGAAAAAACGCAAAGTTCCTAGAGCATAAATGTGAAAATTGTATTGATATTAGATGTTTATATAGAAAATGTTGAATAAACCAATAATGACTCCAAGAGAGAGAGTTGCTCGTGCAATGGCATTGGAGCAACCAGATAGGGTACCGTTAATGTGTCAGTTTAGCATAGGGTCGATGATGCATCAGTTAAAACCTTCTCCTGCAGAATTCTGGTACGACGGAACCCTCTTTGCTATGGGGATCTCTGAACTTTGTCAAAGATTTTCATTTGATGGTATCCTTGTTAGCTTGCATGGGCACGACCCTAATTGGAGAGACAACGTTTTATCTGTAAAGAAAATGGAAGAGGGAAAACAGGAGTTAACCTTCGACGACCGAACAGAGATTCACTGTTGGAACGATTTACCGTTAGTCAAATTTAACAATTTGACAAAACGCAAATCTATAACCGATAAGAATATTTTATTGGAAGTACCTGACTCAATAGATTATATTCCGGTTTCACAAAACCTATATTTCAAAATAGACTCTAAACATAAGTTTGATATTTTTGACTATTTATATGAGACGACAAAAGGAGAGTATTCTATACACGGTGAGATAACCTCTCCTTTTGACTATTTTTTAGATCTGCTCGGATATGAGGAGGGGCTTATCTCTTTAATCATGCATCCCGAACTGTCTAAAGAGATTTTAGGTAAATTCACACAAGGTGTTAAAGCTCTCGTATCTGAAATGTGTTTAAAAAATATCGATGCAGTTAAAATCTCTTCTCCTTTTGCAGGAATGGGCTTTATCTCTCCTCAACATTATGCCGAATATGTAATGCCCTACGAGAGAGAGATAATTAGTGCCATTAAAAGCAGAGGAAAAGCTGCATATATTCACACATGCGGGCACATAGGTGACCGATTAGAGCTTATGATGGATTCGGGAGCTTCCGGCTTGGAGTGCTTGGATCCCCCACCGGTTGGAAATGTAGATTTAGCTGACGCTATAGAGAGAGTGGGAGATAGGATGTTCATTAAAGGAAATATAGATTCTATTCACACTTTGCTTTATGCCGATGACAAACGAGCCGAAGAGGACGTTAGAAAAATAATAGAGACAGGGATGCAAGGTAAGGGATTTATATTGAGTACAGCTTGCTCAATAGCGCCAAAAGTTTCTGCATCGAGATTAGAGATGCTAAATCGGTTGGTACTTAAATATGGAATTTACCAATAAGATAATATATCAGCGTTACTGCAGTTAACAAATTCTTAATAAAAATCCCGACAAACATTTTCAAGTTTATCGGGATCTGTCTACAAAGCTGAATATTTATTAACTACTGTCTATTTAATAAGGTTATAGCTTCTTTTAATGAAATTATTGAGCTCCTCTCCTTTTAGCATACCATTAGATAAAAGTGCAAGGTCACAAACCTGTTTGATTAAATTATTCTCTGCTGCAAATGAGATCATAGACGCTCTCCTAGATTCTTTTAACTCCTTAATACGGCTCTCTATTTGCTCTCTTTTATCACTATCTTCTGTTGTGATATCATCCTTTTTCTTATCTCTGATTTTGGTGTTAAGTTCTTCTAACTCTTTATTCAACTGTTCAAGCTCATCTAAGTTATTTTCTACTGTACCTCTTTGGAAATCCCTCTCTTGCTCAACTATTTTTGAGATTACCGGATGTTTGAAGTTAATTATGATATTAAATGACTCCGGTAATGAGGCATAAAAATTCATACCCCCTCCCAACGCAGACATCTCTCTATATCTTCTCATAAACTCCGACTGAGTAATTACAACTGCATTGTCGTTTTCTCCAAGGTTTTCTATAGTCAAATGATAACTAGGTCCCGATGGCAGAACAGACTCAAACGCATTGCATAGGTCTTCTGTCTCCAAATCACTTAAATCCGGTTTAGTTATTTCATCTTTTAGTATGATTTTGTCTATGTGATCGGCATCTACTCTCGAAAATGTTGAGTCTTTAAATTTAGATTCAAGTTGATTAATATAGTGGGAATCGAGGTGGCTATCCATTATCAGCACATCATAACCTCTGTTTTTAGCACTCTCAATGTATTGAAATTGACCAATTTTATCGGTTGCATAGAGATAAACCACCCTCTTGTGTTTATCTGTTTGGTTTTGCTCAATAAGTTTTCTATACTCCTCAAAACTATAGTATTTATCATCTACATTCTTGAAAAGTGCAAATTTTTCTGCTCTTTCGTAAAACTTTTCATCGGTTAACATTCCATACTCGATGAAAAGTTTTAAATTGTCCCACTTCGCTTCAAGCTTTTCTCTGTCATTTTTGAATATATCTTCCAACCTGTCCGAAACCTTTTTTGTAATGTGATTGGATATTTTTTTAACGTTTGAGTCGGATTGTAGATAACTCCTTGATACGTTTAGAGGTATATCGGGTGAATCAATAACACCATGCAGAAGCGTTAGAAAATCGGGTACAATATTTTCTACAGAATCTGTTACAAATACCTGATTACAATATAGTTGAATTTTATTCCTAGAGGGGTCTATCTTATCTTTAATCTTTGGAAAGTACAAAACACCCGTAAGTGTAAAAGGATAATCTACATTAAGGTGAATATGAAAGAGTGGGTCCTCTTGTGATGGATAAAGTTTTCTATAAAAATCAAGATAATCTTCTTCTTTTAAATCGGATGGTTTTAATGTCCAAAGTGGTTTTGTATCATTAACTATCCTGTCTTTGTCAGTGTCGGTCTGTTTACCATCTTTCCACTCCTTCTCTTTTCCAAAGACAACATCTACAGGTAGAAACTTACAGTATTTATCTAAAAGCTGTATAATCTTACTCTCATCTGAGAACTCCTTCGACTCATCGTCTAGATGAAGAATAACATCTGTACCCCTCTCTTTTCTTTTGCCTTTTGTAATCTCATATTCCGGATTACCCTCACAGCTCCACTTAACCGGCTCTGCACCTTCACGCCATGATAGAGTTTGTATCTCAACTTTTTTTGCAACCATAAATGATGAATAAAAGCCAAGGCCAAAGTGTCCAATAATGCTATTAAGCTGATCTTTATATTTGTCTAAAAACTCGCCGGCACTAGAGAAAGCAATTTGATTTATATACTTCTGCACCTCCTCTTCTGTCATTCCAATGCCATTATCACTCACTGTAAGGGTGCCTTTTTTAGGATCCACTGCAACTGTAACTTTTAGGTTACCAAGCTCCCCTTTTAACTCTCCGGTACCAGAAATTGCTTTCAGTTTTTGAGTCGCATCAACCGCATTGGAAACTAACTCTCTTAGAAAAATTTCATGGTCGGAGTATAAAAATTTTTTAATTATCGGAAAGATATTTTCCGTAGTAACGCCTATTGTCCCTTTTTGCATAATTATACGATTTATGTTTAGATCAATAAAATCAAAACATATACCAAAAGAGTTTCTGCCAATAAATATGACAATAAGGCAGAGAGAGACTATTTGCAGACCATTATGTCCAGAATCATATTATCTGTATTTTGCATTCCTACAGATCCTATTGAGCCAAGATTCTTTATGGTCTTTTCAATATCCTTTTCAATAATTCCGTCATTCTCAGATATACAAATATTATCGAGTGCAAGGATTGATGATTGAACAGCAGAGGAGACACCCGAAGCTACTTTTAATGCACAACCAACTTTAGCTCCATCGCATACCATTCCTGTAATGTTTCCAATCATATTTTTTATGGCATAAGTTATCTGATTGTAATTTCCGCCCCTTAGAAGAACAATACCGCATGCGGCGCCTGTTGATGCTATTACACATCCACAAAGTGCAGACAATTTACCTAAAAACCCTTTAATGTGAATAGCTATCAAATGACTTAAAACAAGCGCTCTTGCAAGCTCTTCTCTGGTAGATGCCAATTTTTCTGCAGCAGCAATAACCGGCATAGTAACAGTTATCCCTTGATTGCCGCTCCCCGAATTACTCATAGCTGGAAGAGTACATCCTGCCATTCTTGCGTCAGACGCAGCAGCCGTTAATGCCATTGAGTATGTTAGAAGTCCCTCTCCGAATGTTCCACTGTGAATTGTGTTACGAATAGTTTTGCCAACTTTAAGTCCATAATTATTCTCTAAACCCTCTTTTGCCAAAGCCATATTTAGAGTTACAGAATCGAGTATAAACGAGATTTCATCAAAGGTAGCATTGGTTGCAAAATCATAAATTGTCTTTACATCCAGATTGTAATCTCTAATCTCTTTAAATTTTCTATCTCCTTCAATCTCCCCTAAAGATGTGTTTTCTGTTTTGTACACAACTTCATTATTATATGAGACTTTTACTATGTTATCATGAGAATCTTCTATAATAACAGAAGACATATTGTCTCTATTGTAGCATTTAGCGTGTATATACAGCTTCTTTTTGGTTTTTGACAATGAAACAGTAACTATCTTTTCATTAAGCATTCTTTTTGCTTCATTTATGGAATCTTCATTAAGATCTTTAAGCACTTCGAGTCTATACTCCGATTTTCCACAACTTACCCCTAAAGCGGCGGCAATATGGAGCCCAACCATGCCTGTTCCGGGAACACCTACTCCCATTCCATTCTTTAAAATGTTTGCACTTACACTTACCTCAACTCTTTCGGGAGCTAACTCTTTATCCCTCATTACTTCGGCAGCTCTTGCAACTGCAAGGGATACTGCAATTGGCTCTGTGCATCCCAGCGCCGGTTTCACTTCACTCTTGATTAGCTCTATAATCTCGGGAAATCTTTTTCTGCTCATCTTACTCTTTATTAAAAAACTCTACAACACTTTTTATCACTGCGTCAATATCGGCCTCATTTATTAAAGTCTCAATCGGGAATCCAAAAACAATAGATCTGTACTCTCCTTTATATGCTACCCCGGCAGAAATTCCACTCTCTGTATAGCGCATGATTGTCCATGCATCAGCAGAGTTTGGTTCAATTCCGTCGGGAGAGTGGGAGTTATATATTAGTCTACCGGGTTTGGTCTGGAATATAAACCTACCCTCTATTCCAAATGGGTTGCTGCTTGATGTTACATCACCCGAAGCTGTTGCCCTATCTGTTCTCCATTTATATTTAAGTATATTTTGAGCAAAATTAAGTGCATTAGTATCTCTCTCTGCTGAGACCCATATATCTGTTCCTACATTCATCCCGGAAACAAATATATTACCTCCGGAGTTTGCGTAATCTGTTAAAAAATCAATTAAAATTTTTGGAAAAACTTTAAATCTTACACCATTATATCCTCTGCCGGTTGTTGTAGATCCTTGTTTTCCCAGAATGACATCTACAATTGTATAAACGTTCGCTCTCTCTACTCTATCCAAAGCTCCTCTGGAAACAGAAGAAAAAGAGAGCCCCTCCTTGGCAAAAGAGCGCCCGTGAACATAAGGGTAATCAAAGGTGTTTCCAGCTAACACATCTCTTTCATGATTCGCATATGATGCGCCAAGTCCGGGAGCATCATTATCTAACCAGTCGTTCTTGACTTCAAAATCATGCTGATCTCCGGTATAGGAAATATCAAAAAGATATGGAACGCCATAATCATCTCTCCCCATAAAACCTGCAATAGTGGTATCCTTAGATCTAAAAGAATTAGGTGCAGAAACCTTGTCGAAACCATTAATAATGAGAACATTTCCTTTTTCATTTGGGGATTTATACAGAGAGAGTATCTCGGAAGGGAAACTCTCTCCGCCATCATTAAGTGCAGATATTTTAAAACTATAAATTTTTCCTCGCTCAATCTCTTTTTTAAAATAAGGATTAGTTGTAACTACTCCATTATCAAAACCCTCACCATTTACTCTGGTGTAAACTATATATGAGTGCGGAGTAGCAGTAGTCTCCAATCTGTCTATGACAGGGGTCCATGAGAGAGATGCAGTATCTCCCTCTAAAAGCGCTGCGAAATTTTTTACCGGTAGAGGTTGTACAACATATGGCAGACCAGATTGCTGGCTTATGAACTTAAGCATACCCTTGTAAATTGCCCTGCTTACATCAAATCTGAAATTTGGATCGAGTCCGTATCTCATATCTGAAAAATTTTGATGAGATAACAACTCTAGCAACATTGTTGGAACCTGAGGAGATCTGGATTCTGAGTATGATCTGTCCCATAACCCTCTTCTTTGCCAAATAGGATCGTATAACTCTCTAATGTCATCTACAATCTGAGACTGGATGAGATCTGTTAAGTATCTGGAGCTGATTCTTGGTTTACCGTCGGGATAGGTGTCATTTCCATTGGAGAATCTTGTATAGATACCCAAAGTCCCTATAGTAGAGTCTGTTTTGGTTACACCGGCATCTGTGTGAAATGCAAAAGCAAGATCTATAGGAATTTTAAGACCACTCTCTTTAGGGTTTCTTGGAGATCCCCCCGAAAGTACATTAACCCATCTTCCTCTTGACATATAATCGTCGTTATAGTCATTAGAATTCTTATTTGGAGAGTAAATAGTATCATTAAATCCTGCCCACTGTAGCCAATACCTTGAGCCCTCTGCAAATCTGGGATAGTTGCTTATGGTCTCTTCTGCAGAAAAAGAGATTATCTGTTTTGTAACTGGCTCGGTAGATGAGCTTTTTCTATTTTGTTCTACACCCTCTTCAGATGGTTTTCTGGCGATATTACCCATTCCCCCTCCAAATTTTACGGCATCCGCAGAGACCAGCTCCCCTTTTTTATTAGAAAGATTGCTTACAGTAACATATCCCCGCGAAGTTCCACCTGTTTTAAACGAAAATTGACCCAGATGTATCCATGTTCCTCCTCCAATTTTCTGGTTTACTATAAATTCGGTATTACCTCCGGCGTGATGTACGGTGTACAAAACTGCCGAAGAGCTGTTTGGAAAGCTCTGATAGGAGATATAGACCGAATAGAGGCCATCTTCGGGGAAATTAGCTCTCCATGTTGCAGTACTGGGATCTCCTTTTGTAATTGTTTCTACAACTTTTGCCGTTCCCATAGAAAAAGGGTTCTCCCCAAACAGATAGCTCTGTTTTGAATTATTAAAGCCGGGAATGCCGGAAGTCATCCAATTTTTTAAACCCGAATACTCTGAATAGCCGGAATATTGATTATCATTGTCTACGATTACCTCATGTGTTTGAACATCTCTCTCTCTTGGCATTAAAACTACTGCTCCGGCATTCTCCAGCATTGGTGCCAGATAAGGAATAATAAAAGATGTGGTGAAAAGATCTTCAACAGTTTGGAAAAGTCGGGGTCTTTGCCACTCCCATCTCATGAGCTTTTGATTGTAATATATACCATGACTTTGCCAAATTGCAATATGTCTTCTATCAAGGCCCTGGTCTGCTCTATATGGTTTTGAGTTGTTTATAAACAATGGGGTGATTCTATTAAGCTCCTTCAATGCCTTTCTGTGCTCTCTTCCACTTTTTTTCCAACTATCATCTTTTAATATTGGGGGGACAAGTTCAGATATTTGGGAGCCATTTGTAAATATATTCAATTTATACTGCGAAAAAGATTGTGGGAGCAGCTTTTCAACTACATTAAACAGCTCTTGAGTGGTGCTATTTGTAAAGAAGTACTCCGACAAAGAGTTATTAAAATACAGCTTTAACTCTTTTTTAAAAATTATTGCCGAATCTAATCTGATTCTACTTGTTACAAATGCCTTCTTTTTAAAGGTGCTATTCACTGAATCTGCAATAAAAGAGAGCTCTCTATGATCTATCTTTTGAGCAGACAAATTTGTCGAAATCAATTTTACAAGTAAGATAATCAGCACCGCAATTCCGGAATGTCTTTTCATTTGTTATGCCAGATATATAAGATGAAACAAAAATGCGGTCAAAAATAGTCAAAATATATTTAAAAGCACCTTACAGTAACGATTCTAATATTTAACTTTGCAATAATTGATTATAAAACCAACCCTATTATGAAGCCATCTAAACTTCAACTTGCAAACTTACCTACACCTATTCTTAAAGCAGAGACTATATCTAAGGAGCTTAAATGTAATCTGTTTATTAAAAGAGACGATTACACAGGTATTGAAATATCCGGCAATAAAGTAAGAAAACTGGAATATGCGCTTAAAATGGCTCTGGATTTAAAATGTAACAGAATAATTACAACAGGTGGTATTCAGTCTAATCACTGTAGAGCAACAACAGCTGCAGCAACAAAATTAGGGCTCAGTACAACACTATTACTTAGAGTAAATGAGACTCCATCTATTGAAGGGAACTACCTTTTAAACAAAATATACGGAGCAGAGATCGTCTATTGCACTCCCGATGAGTATAAGACCTCAAGAGACGAAATTATGAAAAAGTTGGCACAAGAGTGGGAGAGTAGGGGCGACAGATGTTTTATCATACCGGAGGGTGCCTCTTTTGGAATAGGATCTATGGGATATTTTAGTGCTATGAAAGAGATTGCTATGCAAGAGAGGGAAATGGGGATTATTTTTAACTCCATAATTGTTGCTACAGGCTCCGGAGGAACATATTCCGGCCTCGCTCTTGCTAATGAATACTATAATCTAAACAAGAGAATAGTTGGGTTTGCAGTATGCGACAACACTGAGTACTTTACCAACCGAATAGACATAATCAACAGGGAGTCTTATGAGTATCTTGAAAATCCGGTAGAAGTTCCAAAAGATAAAATAGAGATTATTGATACTTATAAAGGCATAGGATATGCTTTGAGTACAAGAGATGAGTTAGATTTCATTAAGTTTTTTGCCCGGAAAGAGTCAATTATACTAGATCCTGTTTATACGGCAAAGGCGATGCTTGGGCTTCACACAGAAATTTCTGCAGGGAAGTTCAATAAAGAGGGGAACACTCTTTTCATCCATACAGGAGGATTATTTGGAGTGTTCCCTAAACAGAGTGAGTTTATTTTTTAATATTTACTCTTTCATATATGAGTATCTGATATCTGTAGATGGCAGGAATGTCTCCTTAATAGTCCTTGGGCTTACCCACCTTATAAGGTTAAACTCTCCTCCTGCCTTATCGTTGGTACCGGAACCCCTGGATCCTCCAAACGGCTGTTTGCCTACTACAGCTCCTGTTGGTTTATCATTTATGTAGAAGTTTCCCGCACTGTAACGTAATCTGTTGCAAATATGAGCAACAGCCATTCTGTCTCTCCCAAATACGGCACCGGTGAGCCCATAAGGCGATGTTGAATCACACAAATCAAGTGCGCTCTCAATTTCTTTATCTTCATAAACATATGCTGTGAGCACCGGGCCAAATATCTCCTCTTCCATAGATTTAAATCTTGGATTTGTTGTCTTTATAAAAGTAGGTTCAATAAAATAACCAACAGTTTTATCGTACCCGCCACCAAATACTATCTCTGCTTCCAGCGAAGATTTTGCGTGCTCTATATATGAGACAATATTCTCAAAAGATGCATTGTCAATTACAGCGTTTACAAAATTATTGGGGTCAGCAACATCTCCTATAGAGACACTCTTGGCAATCTCTTCTATCTTATTTCTGAATTTGTCCCACAAAGATGCCGGGATGTACATTCTTGACGCTGCCGAGCATTTTTGTCCCTGATACTCAAAAGCCCCTGAATATGCAGCTGTTGCTAACTCTTCTACATCGGCAGACGGGTGCACAAAAATAAAATCCTTTCCGCCGGTCTCTCCCACCATGCGTGGATAGGATCTGTACTTTCCAAGATTTGCTCCAACCTGATTCCATAGATGGTTGAATGTGGCATTTGAACCGGTAAAATGTATCCCCGCCAGATATTCCGAAGCTAAAACGTGTTTTCCAATCAACGATCCGCTACCCGGAATAAAGTTTATAACACCATTTGGCAAACCTGCTTCAATAAAAATTTTCATCAGGTAATAGTTTGATAATATAGATGTTGTAGCCGGCTTCCAAACAGTTGTGTTGCCCATCATTACAGGAGACAGGTTGAGGTTCGATGCAATTGCCGTAAAGTTAAAAGGGCTAACAGAGAAGACAAACCCCTCTAGTGCTCTGTACTCCATTCTATTCAACTGATTAGACGAAGATAGTGGCTGAGTTTTGTATATCTCTGAGGCGTATGATACGTTAAATCTAAGAAAGTCGGCACTCTCGCATACAGCATCAATCTCTGCCTGATATATGTTTTTGCTCTGTCCCAGCATAGTAGAGACATTTATAAGCTCTCTATATTTTGTAGTTATCAGGTGGGCAATTTTTAGCATAATTGAAGCTCTGGTTGTCCAATGGAGATTTGACCACTCTTTATGAGCTTCAACAGCAGCGTTTATTGCACTTTTAATCTGTTCCTCTCCGGCTTTATGATAAATAGCAAGAACATGTTTATGGTTATGAGGCATCGTTACTTTATCTGTATCTCCGGTATAGACCTCCTTTCCCCCTATAATTAAAGGTATCTCTACCACATTTTCACTCTGACGTTTGATCTCTTTTTCCAATCTCTCTCTCTCCGGGCTTCCTTTTAGATAGTCTTTTACGGGTTCGTTTTCTGGTAAAGGAAAATTAATGATAGAATTATTCATGTTGTTTGTTTTTTAAATGTAAAATTATAATAATTTGTAACTGGTTATGCACATTATAAAGGTAAATATGCAACATTTTTTTTTATATTTCGTTTGTTTAGTGAGTAGATGTATAAAAATTATGGCTCTATTTGATAAAATCAGTAATAAAAGAATCTCGTATGAAGAGGAGATCTACGAAGAGTGTCATAAAAGACTTTTCTACACCTCTATGAGAATTATTAATAATAGTTATGATGCCGAAGAGGTTATGCATGACACTCTTCTTAAACTCTTTTCCAGAAAAGAGAAATTCAATAGTGATAATGAGAGAAATGCTTGGTTAACAAGAGTATGCATTAACATGTCTATAGATCGTCTCAGGCGAAAAAGTGTGGAGACAAAATGGATTTACGAAGAGAACAAACAAAATCAAGACAATTTAAAGTTCGAACCCGAAATTGAAGAGTACAGCTTTAAAGGGGTTACCGTTAAAATGATAAAAGATGCATTAGTTAAACTTGCCGAGGGTTATAGGGTAATATTGTCACTCGTTCTTTTTGAGGGTTACGATTATGAGGAGATAGCACAGATTACGAATCTAAAAGAGGTTACTGTTAGGACTCAATATATTAGAGGAAAAGCGCGCCTGATTGAAGAGATTGAAAAAATAAGACAACTTGGTTAAAATAATTTAGAGATGGACAGATTAAGAGAGATAGTAAAAGATAGCGATCCCGAGTCGGAAAGCATAATGCTACCTGAGGGTCACAAAGAGAGGTTTTTTAAAAAGTTAAATGACCGTAGAGCCGGACGAGAAGAGTTGAGACAGCTAAAAACCTATCTGGCTATTGCTGCAGCTCTAACATTTTTAATTGTGGCTCCTCTGATAAAAATTTCTATATCTAATAAAGAGAGCGCAAACGAAATTGGCTATAAAGGACTGGTAGAAGAGAAGATAAGCAAACTTCAAAGCTTGGCTGTTCACTTAGATCCGTTTAATAAAAGTATTGTTTTGTCTACTCTAGAACAGCTCACCTACGAAGCGGTACCTTTTGAAGATCAGCTTCCCGAGGTGATTGATTCCCAAAGAAGAATGGAGTACGAGAACCGCTATTATAGATCAAAGCTGGAAGGAGTAGAACGCGTAGATAAATTTATCTCTCAACTTACAAAATAATACGATTATTGACTTTTGATCATAATGAACAGCTTAAATATTAAAATAATATCAATTAAAAATTATTAAAATGAAAAGGTATCTATTAATGGCATTGATAATGGTCGTTACTTCGGCATTATCTGCACAAATTGTAAAAAAGGATTATAAACTATCGGGTTTTGAAGGTATTAATGCAGGGGGAGTTTTCGAAATTGAGCTTCAAAAATCCTCATCAGAAAGTGTAGTTGTTGAGGCAGATCAAGAGGTAATTGAGTATGTCTCAGCAACCGTTAATCGTGGGGTTCTTAAACTTACGTTAGAGAGCTCAAAAATGCCATCCAGACTTCAGAAAAACATGAAAGCGATAAAAGTATTTATCTCAATTAAAGAACTTACATCTTTGGACATTTCAGGTGCAGCAAAGTTATCATCACAATCTACATTCAATCCAAAAACATTTTCGTTAGAGGTAAGCGGTGCTGCAAACATAGGAAAGCTCTCTATTAAAAGTGAATCAATTAAAATCACGCAAAGTGGTGCGGCAAGCTTATTTTTAGAGGGATCTTCTGAAAACGCAGTCGTAGATATCACTGGAGCAACAAAAACTACTATGACTTTTGAAGTTGGCGAGCTTAAACTTAATGGAAGCGGGGCGTCAAAATTAGATTTTAATGGAAAAATCCGTTCAGGTAAAATCTCATTCTCGGGTGCCGTTAACTCAACCCTTAAGGGAGTCGGAGCAGATAATCTTATAATTGATATGTCTGGAGCGTCGAATATCTCTGCTTTAGATTTCCCTATCAAAGATGCTACATTAAAACTTACCGGAGTCTCTAATGTCTCTCTTTATGTATCCGGAACAATATCGGCAGAGGCAACAGGTGGATGTAACATAAGGTATAAAGGAAATCCACAGGTTAAATCATTAGATATTAGCGCTGCGTCATCATTTAAAAAGATTAATTAGCTCAATTAAATCTCATTTTACTATCTTTATAAAAAAAAGATAGTATGAGCTACAAAAATTTACACCAAAGTGCCTTTGTGTTAGATTCTCACTGCGACACACCTTTAAAATTGATAGAGGGAGCAGATCTTGGGAAGAGGTTACGCAAAGGGCACTTTGATTTTATGAGGATGAGAGACGGGGGGCTTGATGCAGTTTTTTTTGCAATTTACACTTCGGGAGCTCTGGATCCCGATGCTGCAACCAGAAGGGCTCTTCAGCTGATAGCAAGAGTTTATGACTCGATTGAGGCAAATCCAGACAAAGTTGCCTTGGCACTAAACGCAGATGATGCAATTAAAAACAGAGAGTCGGGGCTATTATCTGTTTTCCTTGGAATGGAGAACGGATCTCCAATACAAAATGATCTTAGTCTTCTTAGACTATTTTTTGATATGGGTATCAGATACCTAACTCTATGCCACTCAAAAAACAACGAGATATGTGACTCTTGTGCACCAAAAGAAAAAAGGTGGAATGGATTGAGCCCTTTCGGTAAAGAAGTTGTAAAAGAGATGAATAGATTGGGTATGCTAATTGATGTTTCTCATATTTCGGACGAATCATTTTACGATGTTTTAAAATATTCTACAAAACCCGTTGTTGCTACTCACTCCTGCTGCAGAGCGATAGCTAATCATCCAAGAAATCTTACAGATCAAATGATTATTGATCTTGCAGCACAAGGTGGAGTTGTGCAAATAAACTTTTATCCCCCATTTTTAAATAGTGATTATGCCCGGGATTTCTGGCCTTTGTGTGATGCCTACGATGATGCACTTGAAAAGTTTAAGGAGAATCCTACAAAATTCAAAAGTGAACTAAAAGAGGCCGAAGCAAACATGTTATCACTAAAAAGACCATCCTATACAGAGGTTGTAGATCATATCGATCATGTTGTTAAGCTAGTTGGGGCAAACCATGTAGGGTTAGGATCGGATTTCGATGGAATTGAAGTTACTCCCGATGGTTTGGAGGGTGTAGACAAGCTTCCTATAATAACTAAAGAACTAAAACTAAGAGGATACTCCGACGATGATATACTGGGAATTCTAGGAGGTAACTTTTTAAATTTACTTGATTGATTATGTCTAAGATAGCACTAATAACAGGTGCAACATCCGGTATAGGAAGAGCAGTTGCAGTATCTATGGCTAGGGCCGGATTTGATATTATTATCACGGGTAGAAGAATGTCTCTTTTATCGGAGCTCTCAAAAAAGCTTGAAAATGATTTCAAATGTAGAGTATTGTGCCTCAGTTTTGATGTTAGAGACCCCCGGCAGACAGAGCAATATTTAAATAATTTACCCGATAATTGGAAACATATAGATGTCTTGGTAAATAATGCAGGTTTGGCGGTTGGTCTGACACCTATTCAGAGTGGTATTCTGGATGATTGGGAGAGGATGATTGACACAAACATTAAAGGTGTGTTGTATGTTACAAAAATCATCTCTAACTATATGATTAAAAGGGGTGGGGGACACATAATAAACATTGGATCAATTGCCGGAAAAGATGTCTATCCTAACGGTAATGTATATTGTGCAACAAAACATGCTGTTGACGCACTCTCCAAAGCAATGCTGATAGATCTTTACGAACAGAACATTAGAGTTTCGCAGATATGCCCCGGTGCAGTAGAGACTGAGTTTTCTGAAGTTAGGTTTAAAGGAGATAAAGAGAGAGCTGCTAATGTTTACAAAGGTTTTAAACCACTATCTGCAGACGATGTTGCTAATGTAGTTATGTTTGTCGCTACTTTACCACAACATGTGAATATCTCAGACTTAACAGTTATGCCCTCGGCACAAGCATCTCCTTCAATGATCAATAAAAAATAGTTCAGAAGAGGCAGGGTTAAATCACTCCTGCCTCTTTAAGTATTTCGTCTAATGTGTTGGCGTTGGCCTCTCTGTTCCTATCGTTTCTGTTTGAGAAAATAAGATATAACACTTTTTCTTTTGGAAAACGCCCTGCATATATTTGAAAACCACCATTATCTCCTGTATGGTATATTTTCTGAGGATATCCCGGTTTTCTCTCTATAAACCAACCAAAGCCGTAATAGGTGTATGGTTCATCAGTTTTTATAAAAGGAGTATGTGCCTCTTTAAGAGATTTTTCCGACACAATAATATTTGATCTTAACGCTAACTCCCACTTCATAAACTCTTCTGTAGATGTGTATATTCCTCCGTCTGCTTTTGTAGCAAAAAATGACTCTTCGCCATAATCAAACTCATCGAACACACCGCTCTCTTTATTAAAAATATAACCTCTGGACATATTTGGAATATCTCTGTCTGCTTCAAAATATAGAGTCTTATCCATTCCGGCCTTTTGAAAAATCCTATTCCTCATGAAATCCTCAAATTTCTCTCCTGAAGCTCTCTCTATAATTGTGTACATAAGTTGATATGTTGGATTCATGTACTCATAAGATGTGCCGGGCTGAAAATTTAGTTTTTTCAGCTCTCCGATGTATGAATACGACTCAACATCTTTTGCAGTGGTTACAAACAACCTATCACTCCTGTCTCTTGAGTCGGGTATTCCCGAAGTATGAGATAAGAGGTGTTTTAAAGTTATATCTTCAAGAGCATTAGAATTGAATTCAGGAAACCATTTTAGCAGTTTGTCATCTAAAGATAATTTTCCCTCCTCTTCCAGAATCATTAAAGCAATTGCCGAGAACTGCTTTGAGACAGAAGCTATGTTGAAAAAAGTACTACTATTTATAGGAGTCATGCTCTCCATATCTGCAACTCCATAACCCTTATTAAATATTATACTATCTCCTTTTAATATCAGAACAGCAGCACCGGGTTCGTTAATTGGATATTGATTAGAAAAGAGATTATCTAAGCTTTTAAGAGACTCTTCAGATAATGTGTTAGAGTTTGAACATGAATTAATCATAAAAATTGCAGTTGCTATAAATAAATATTTCATAATGTATTCTTTTAACTTAAACTGCATGATGCAACATGCTTGTTATTCTGTGTAACATATGTGTTTTATGTCTTGAATAATTGCTACTTATCTTCACTTATTAATCCACAGAGTATTAACCTTAAAAAATTCACAGACTCCGATGAGAATCGAAGAATATTTCTCTGCCTATCTCCGGAGAGATTAATCTTTTTTGTATATATAAGATTGTTGAAAGATACAGCTATCCACAATGTGCCAACCGGCTTCTCAATTGATCCACCATCTGGGCCTGCAATGCCGGTTGTAGCTAAAGCTATGTTAGTTCTAAATAGATTCCGTGCGCCTAAAGCCATCTCTAAAGCACACTCTCTACTAACCGCTCCATATTTAATAATTGTCTCTTCATCTACTCCCAGTATCTCTTTTTTAGAATCATTACTGTAGGTAACAACGGCTCCATTAAATATTTTGGATGACCCGGGTACTGTTGTCATTCGCGAAGCTATTTTACCGCCTGTACACGATTCTGCAATAGAGAGAGTTAACTCTCTTTTGGACATTATTTTGTAAAGCACACTCTCCAGGGTATCGTCCTCCTCTCCATATACGAGGTTACCAAGCTTTTTTTTAAGGTCATAAAAATATTTGTCGGTAAGAGCTACTGAACTAGAATCTAAGCCATTATAACTAGATAGTCTTAACCTGATTCCAATTTCGGGATTTGGAAGGTATGCCAATTTAATTGTTGTCGGAAGAGATTTTTCCCACTCTTCTAAAGATGCCGAGAGTAGAGATTCCGGCATACCGTAAGTAACTAAAGTTCTATGGTGAACTATCTCTTTTACTACATTATGCCTTATGTACTCACCAACACTCAGCATCATCTCCTCCATCTCGTAGGGCACACCGGGAAGAGAGAACAGTATACATCTATTGTTTTGCCCGGTTTTAAATATCATTCCGGGAGCAGTACCCAATTTGTTTACGATTACTGAACAATTAGATGGAACAAGTGCTTGATTTCTATTATTTTCAGTTAGTTCAACACCTCTATTTTTTAGGATGTTGCTAATTATATCTAACTGCTCTTGATTGTAAACGTATCTTTCACACTTTGTTAAAATGGCTAATGTACGTTTTGTAATATCGTCGTTTGTAGGGCCTAATCCTCCTGTAACCACAACAATATCATGAGTTTCTGAAACATTACGGAGCGTATTTAAAATAACCTCAGAGTCATCGCCAACACTTATCTTAGACCTTACTCTTATCCCCAATTTATTTAGCTCTCTTGCTATAAAAGATGAATTTGTATCAATAATTTGTCCGATAAGAATTTCATCTCCAATCGTACATATACATGCTTCGCACATTTTTTATTTACTTTTTGAAAGATGCCTTAAAATTCTTTTTATGAATCCGGGGCCATTGTATATAAATCCGGTGTATACCTGAACAAGGGATGCTCCGCTTTCTAACATCTCTTTTGCCTGTTTAGGCGTCATTACTCCACCTACTGCTATAATTGGTAACTGTCCTTTTGTTTTTGAAGATATATGCTTTACCAATTCTAAACTTCTTCTATATAGGGGAGCTCCACTTAATCCTCCTTCACCTATAAAGTCTAACCTCTCCTTAAAAGTAGAGAGGCCATCTCTGGAGAGAGTAGTGTTAGCAGCAACTATGCCGTCCATACCCGATACCAGAACCAATTCAGTAATTTCATCTATCTGTTCATCAGATAAATCGGGGGATACTTTTAATAAGATAGGTCTATATTCATCGAAATACTTTCTCAAAGTGGTAAGGCGGTCAACAATTTCTGACAGAGATGTAATATCTTGTAGCTTAGTTACTCCCTTTACATTTGGACAGGATACATTTACAACAAAATAGTCAACAAAGTCGTATAACTGAGCAAATACCTTTTCATAATCTTGTGGTGCAGACTCATTAGGTGTTGCAGTTCCTTTTATTATGTTTGCACCTATTACAACATTTGCACTTTTTCTTTTTAAATTTGATACAGCATACTTTGACCCTTTATTATTAATGCCCATTCTGTTAACTATGGCATTATCTTCTATAAGTCTGAAACAACGTGGTTTAGGGTTACCCACTTGTTCATTAGGTGTAAGTGAACCAATCTCTATAAAACCAAATCCAAAATTAGCCAGATCGTTATAAATCTCTCCGTTTTTATCGAATCCTGCAGCCAGGCCAATTGGATTTTTGAATTTGATTCCCATTACCTCTCTCTCCAAGTTTGGTGAATTATAGGAGTAAATAAACTTCAAAATAGGTTGCAGGAGGGGGATGTAACGCGAAATAATCAACAGCTTCACAACAATATTGTGTGCTGTTTCCGGAGAAAAAGAGAAAAGGATTGGTTTGAATAATCTGAACATGCCAGCAGTATTTCGCGCAAAGATAGTAATAAAAAGATATCACCAATCTACTCTTTATTGTATTCGGCAAATGTGTTGTCGGAATATATCATGATTATCTTTACAAGACTCTTTTTATCGTCTGTAAGTGTACGAATGTTTTCATTTATGCGATTCTCACGAGGTTGATCGGGAGCTGATACCGTTGGATTTATTTCATTATTAGATACATTGAATGGTTTTTGTATATCAAAAATTGTATTTGAATATAGATTACTTTCAATTGCAGTAGTTCTATTATCCTTATAGATCTCCCCTTTGCCGGTAATTAACCACTCTGCATTTAAGTGAGGAAATTTTAGTATTAGCTTTTGAATAAACTCAAAACCAGGTTTATTTCTTCCCGATAAGATATGTGACATTCCAGATCTTTGTATACCTAATATATCAGCAAGCTTAGATGGATTAATCTGTTCGGCATCTAAAAATTTTTGTAACCGGTCTTTCATATTTGTAAACTATCAATATTACAAATGTAACACAATTTATCTTTACATATGTAATCATCGTGAATTTACATTTGTAACATTATGGAATAATACTCATCTTGGGTGTTCTAATTTAAATGTATCTATATTATTATAATCGAATAGGTTGAGACAAAATGTAGTAATATTAAGTATAGATTTAAAAAAACTGTCTTAATATGCTGAATAATAGTGTTATATAACTGTATAAGCACTTATATTTGGCTCAAATAACCTCTTTTTCTCAAAATATGGTAGTAATTGATTAAATATAACTTGAAGTAAACTTTATAAATAGCTGGTTACATGTTATATATATAGCATATAGACCTTTTCTATTATGGCGACGATATCTCTTTCTACTATCTAGTTATTTATAAAGTTTTGATATGTAACGCATGTTTACATATGTAAATTATTGGCAAATCTACCTTTTTGATTATTTTTGAAAAAATTTTTATATGATTGAAGAGATCTTAATTGAGAACTATAGTTATAATCTTCCGGAAGATAGAATAGCAAAATATCCCCTTCCTAACAGAGATGACTCTAAGATTTTAATATTTGAAGGCACATCTATTAATGAATCCAAATTTTCAAATCTCGTTGAGTTATTACCATCTCCCTCTTTATTGATATTTAACAATACTAAAGTTGTTCCTGCTAGGATGTTTTTTAAAAAGGCAAGTGGCGCTTCTATCCAGATATTCTGTATTGAACCTTACAACCCCAGCGAGTACAACACCTCATTTGCTTCTACTAAAGAGTGTGTATGGGTAACGGTAGTGGGAAATGCAAAAAGATGGAGAGAGGGTGAGATACTTCTGGATAACCATCAAAACAATCCCAAAATAGAAAAAGTCAATTTAAAGGCAACAGTAATTGGCAAAGAATCCGAAAAATACATTGTAAAGTTCACTTGGGAGCAGAATTTATCCTTTTCAGAAATTTTAGAACTATGTGGAAAGATTCCAATTCCACCCTATTTAAAAAGAGAGTCAACAGAATTAGATTCTGAAAGATACCAAACAGTTTATGCAATAAAAAAAGGTTCTGTTGCAGCACCAACTGCAGGTCTCCACTTTACAACCAATACACTTCAAAAAATTGACAAAAAAGGCATAGTAAGAGGAGAAGTTTGCCTTCACGTAGGTGCAGGAACATTTATTCCCGTAAAATCTACAAATATTGCCGATCATAAAATGCACTCTGAGCCATTCTCAATAAACAGGGAACTTATTGGAAAAATAATCGCTCATAAAAAAGAGAATAAACCTGTTATTGCTGTTGGGACCACTTCTGCAAGAACATTGGAGAGTTTATACTATTTAGGAGTTAATTGCATCCAAGGCAAAGCTCCAGAAAGTATTACACAATGGCAACCTTACACAAACTATAATAATAGTATTACATTAAATGAATCTCTTGAATACTTATACAATTGGATGTTAAGTAATCAAAAAGAAACTATAGAGTGCAAAACAGAGATGATAATTGTACCCGGATTCAACTTTAAAGTTATAGATGCTCTTATCACTAACTTCCATCAACCACAAAGCACTCTACTGCTTCTCATTGCTGCATTTATAGGTGACAACTGGAGAGATGTATATGACTACGCTCTTAAAAATAACTTTAGGTTTTTGAGTTATGGAGATAGCTCAATTCTGTTTAAAAAAGTGGCTAACTAATAGTTATGTACTTAAGTATTTTATGTGCCCAATTTGATAGCATAGGGCCAGAGTTAATAAGATTTGGCAGAATATTTAAAAGTTGCTGACGCGCTATTTTTAAATATTGAGGATCTCTCTCCAACTCATAGAGTGTTATTAAATTACCTGCCATAACCGAATTGGATGAAGGTCTAATCACATCTATATTTGACTCTCTTTTAAAAGGAATAACTTGGTAATTAACATCTGTCTCGGAATTATTAAACATTCCATTATCTTGCTTATAAAATTTTGATATCACCAGCTGTGTATAAGTTTTTGCCACTTGAAGATACTCCTGCTCCTTTCTGATTTTATATAACTCAAGCGATGCTTCAATAAAGTGTGCATAATCTGACAGATAACCAATAAGATAACTATCTGTGCAACATGTGTATCTATAGAGCTTTCCATCCTCTTTTTTAACGTTTTTGTAGATTATATAATCAAATATCTCTATAGCTTTATAGTATAGTTTGTTATCATTTAAAAGCAGTGATGATTGAGAAAGAGCCGACACAGCCACAGCATTTGAGGAGGTTATAGCTCTTATATCTCTGTAGTAACCTCTGTGTTCAGATCGTCTCACCCTTAACTGCTCAATCTCTTCCCTGGAGATAAAATCATAAGTATCTGCACTTCTATTGGGTAGCTGCTTTATCATTTTATCTAAAGTAAGATCGAAACCCATAGCAATAGCTATCTCTTTATATCTCTCAGGAAACAAAAGGGCAAGCTCATTTACAGTGAAAGAGTAATAAACAGCCTCCTTGGCAGTGCTTGTCAGTGTGGTTGAGCTAATCAAACCTCCTTTAGAATCAACCAGTTCATTAACAATGAACTGGTAAATCATATATGCAGTATCTCTATAACTCTCCTTTCTATAAAATCCATACGCTTTTGCGTAAAGTAAAAGAAACTGGCTGTTCTCTTCCAAAGTCTTCTCGAAAAGAGGTTGTACACAAGAGTAATCTTTAGATTGGCGAAAAAATCCACCATCTATAAGATCGAATAGTTGTGAAAATTGAAGATGATCTAATAGACTCTCCAGTTTTTCGCTGTATTTTTGATTGTTGCAATGCTTTAAATAGTCTATTATTGTTATTAAACTAGATGGATTTGGTGTAAATGGGGTTAGTTTATATATAAAATCTGACTCAAAAATAGTTCTAAACCAATGTTTTATATAATGATCCAGAGTAGAATTGTCTATTTCTCTATTTTTATTTGGTTCGGTAATTATGCCGGTATTAATCACTCTTTTAGATAGCTCTTCCGACATCAGCTGCAATTTATCTCTCTTCTCGTTTTTTGCTAAAAGCAAGGAGTTTGCCAACTCTAAAAAGTTATCGGGATCACAATCAGAGAAGGCAATTATTGGCTTTCTGTCTGGCATTATAAACATGTTTATAGGCCCGTAGGAGAAGTCTTGATTGAGGAACAGAAGATCTAGACCAAGCAAAAATGACTCAGGTTTATCTTCTTTATCTTCTATAACATTGATAAATTCCCTATTTAAAATACTAATTACTCTGTTGTTTGAAAAGAGCTCCAAAGATGACTCTCTAATACTTATATTGCTAATATATCCGATATGTAAAAAAATAAGTTTATCCTCTTCCAAAGCTTTATTTAGAAGTTCATCTGTAAGAAAAAAGTTCCACTTAATCCCTTTTTCAGAAAACATTTTAATGTATGGTGAACAACTTTTGAACATTTATTATATATTTTTGCTTATTAAAGCCTAAACACTATGAAAAAAAGAACAATCATCGATCTTTTTGAAGAGTCTGTAGAGAAATACTCACAAAAGACTCTTCTACTAGAGAAAAAAGAGAAGGAGTATCTTCCTACCACATACCTGCAAACAAAGACACTTGCAGAACAATTTGGTGCAGGTCTTTGTTCATTGGGAATAAAAAAGGGAGAGCATGTTTCAATTCTTTCCGAAGGTAGAAATTGGTGGATTATTGGTGAGTTGGGGCTATTTTATGCAGGAGCCGTGAATGTGCCCATCTCTATCAAAATCGAAGAGAGCAGTGATCTGATTTTCAGGCTTAATCATGCAGATGTAGAAACAATTTTAGTCTCCGAGAGACAACTAAGCAAGATAAGAGGCATAAAGTCCTCTTTACCTTTGCTTAAAAGAGTAATTGTGTTTGATATGCCCAACGAACTGCACGACGGAGAGTACTTTGTTGATGATATTCTTGAGAGAGGATCTGAGTATCTGAAAGAGAACCGAGAATCGTTCATGAATATTTCCAGATCTATTAAAAATGACGATTTTGCAACCATCACATACACATCGGGAACCACAGCCGACCCTAAGGGTATTATTCTCAGCCACAGAAACTATACAGCAAACGTTGAACAATCTTTATCATGCATGACAATTCCTCCAGACAAAAGAATGCTGATTATTCTACCTTTAGATCACTGTTTTGCGCATGTAGTGGGCTTTTACATAATGATTGCAACCGGATCTATAGTAGCAACTGTTCAGGTTGGCAAAACCGGTATGGATACCTTAAAAAATATTCCAATCAATATTAATGAGGTTAAACCAAACATTCTTCTCTCAGTTCCTGCTCTGGCTAAAAATTTTAGAAAAAATATTGAGAACTCAATCAAGCAAAAGGGTAAGTTTATTCAATCTATTTTTGAATTTGCATTAAAAGTATCATACAGTTACAATAAAGAGGGTTGGAATAGAGGGAGCGGGCTGTCTATACTCCTTCTGCCTTTGGTAGCTCTCTTTAATAAGACTCTTTTTTCAAAGATTAGAGGTGCTATGGGAGGAGAACTTGAATTTTTCGTTGGAGGAGGAGCACTTCTCGATATTGAGATGCAAAGATTTTATTATGCACTGGGAATGCCTATGTATCAAGGATATGGACTCTCTGAGGCCACTCCTGTTATCTCTACAAATACTCCTCAAAAACACAAATTAGGATCCTCGGGGATTCTTGTAAAACCTCTAGATATTAAGATTTTAGATAGCGAAGGCATTGAGCAACCTCTGGGTGTCTCGGGTGAAATAGTTATCAAAGGTGAAAACGTAATGATAGGATATTGGAAAAATCAAAAGGCAACAGAAGAGACTATCAAAGATGGATGGCTTTATACAGGCGATTTGGGATATTTAGACAAAGATGGATATCTATACGTTTTGGGAAGATTTAAATCTCTCCTGATCTCCAGTGATGGTGAAAAATACTCTCCCGAGGGTATAGAGGAGACAATCCTAGGAAATTCAAAAATTATTCAGCAGATAATGCTTTATAATAACCAGTCTCTTTATACGATTGCCATTATTGTTGCAGACAGAACCAATCTAAAAGGGAGGGATTTGGTTGAGGCAGTGTGGGCAGATATCTCAAAATACAAGGGGAATGGAGAGTTTGCCGGGATGTTTCCTGAAAGATGGCTTCCATCTACTTTTATTCTTGCCGAAGAGCCATTTACTGAGAAAAATAAAATGATTAACTCTACAATGAAAATGGTGAGATCTAAAGTTGAAGAGGCGTATATGGAACGCATCCGTTATGCCTATACCCCTGAAGGTAAAAGTATTTATAATAAGTTTAATATATTCGAATAATGAATATTTTTAAAACATCTGTATTACTTGTAGTTGTTTTACTTATTGCAACTATAACTTTAAATAGAATCCATCTGCCTTCTCAGAGCAGGTACAAAGATATAGAGTTCTCTGCATCTAACGTTCAGAAGCACATTAATATAATGTCTACAGAACCAAGGTCTATTCACCATCCTATTGCAAGAGAGAAGGTAAGACTGTATCTTGGCAAAGAGTTGGAAGCTAACGGTTTTAAGGTAAATTATATTTACTACGACTCTGTTAAAGACAGGTTTGGCCAATATATGAATATTGGAAATGTTTATGCCGTATCTGACCCTATTGAAAGAAAACCAGAATCGTATATTCTTTTAATGGCTCACTTAGACTCAAGATTTGCAAAGAGAGTGAAAGGAGAGGAGGTTATTTCTCTGGGAGCAGCAGATGACGGGTACGGCTTAGGTTCAATTTTAGAGATTGTGCGTATAATGTCGGAAAAAAGAGAGAGCTGGAGACAGGGGATAAAAGTACTATTTACCGATTCAGAAGAGTCCGATTTAGAGGGCATCAGATATGCACTTAAAAGAGATGGGCACATATTTGAAAATGTAGGGTTCATAATTAATTTGGAGGCGCGAGGGGTTAAGGGGCCGGCTCTTATGTTTGAGACATCACCTAATAATGAACGAGTAGTAGAACTTTATAAAAAAGGGAGACAGCCATTTTCTTACTCTTTAACATCTTCTATCTATAATATACTGCCAAATTATACCGATTTTTCATTAATAAAAGAGGATTTCGCAGGAATTAACATCTCAGTAATTGACAACCTTAACTATTACCACACTAATCTGGATAACCCCGAGAATATCTCGCTAAGATCGATTCAACACTATGGTGTTCAATTAGAGCCCATCATTTATGAGTATCTCTCGAATCCAATCTATGCAAATCCTGAATATCTTTCAGAAGGTAATTCGTCATACTTTTTCTCACTACCTTTTCTGGGACTATTTGTGATAAATAAAACATTATACTTGATAATATCTATTGCTTTTCTCTGTGTCTTTCTTTTTACCACTTATTTGTTTAAAAGGCAAAACCGATTAAGTTATAATAACTTAATTAAGTTCACAACCATTATATTTCTCTTTTTGGTTTTAATGTCGGCAATGGCATACGGTGCTGCCAGATTATCGGCTTATTTAAACAACGTAGAGTACTCTGCAGTAAATTTGGCATATGTTAAATATGAATACTGGATAATAGGGTTATGTATAATACTTTCGTCTATCTCTTTTACATATTTATATATAAAGTTATCTGGCAAAAAATCTAGATACAGAACTACTTTTTTGGCATCCGGTATCCTATTTGGCATAATAGTATCTGTTGCATCTCATCTGTTTACTGGCGACAGTTTATTGATCTCTTTACCAACATTTATGGCAATTTTTGCCTATTTCCTAAGATTATTTAATACTAACGGTTATGTTAGAATTATTTTCCCGGCACTCTCATTGCTGTTTCTAATTCCAATAATCTATCTGCTGATTGTAGCACTTACTATTGGTGCTCTATTTATAATTTTACCTCTGATACTATTGTTTCTCTGGACGCTTATACCTATCTGCGATGCAATTTTGAGAGATAACATTTAATTTTTATAACTTTGCGGTTCAATAAAAATGTGATGACCCAAGATAAATTTAAGGAAATCAGACCCTACAAAGGCGATGAGGAGGCCCAGGCATTAAGTAGGATAGCAGCACATCCGGTACTTAGAGATATCTCTAAGTATCTTTTCCCCGATAAAAACCCCGATGAGCTGCGTAGTAAGATCTCATCACTTTCAAGTGTTGAGGAGTTTCAATCTCATGTAATGCTCGCCTCAATCAAAAAGATTGTTTCTGATACCTCTAAAGGGCTAACCTATTCGGGTATTGAAAATTTACAAAATGGTGGAAGAAATCTTTTTATCTCAAACCATAGAGATATTATGCTGGATTCAGCGCTGATACAGGTCATTTTACACATAAACAGTATCCCTACTTCTGAGATGGCCGTTGGAGACAACCTAATAACAGACTCATTTATTGAAGATGTTGCCAGGTCCAATAAGATGATAAAAGTGATCCGGAGCGGAAATCCAAAAGAGCTTTACAGCTCTTCTAAATTGCTTTCTGAGTACATAAGGGAGAGTATTACATCTAAAAGGAGCTCGGTGTGGATTGCCCAAAGAAATGGAAGAACCAAAGACGGAGTAGACTCCACCGAGCAAGGTCTTCTTAAGATGCTCGATATGAGTGGTAATGGCAACTTTGTTAACGATTTTATTGATTTATCCATCACCCCTGTATCTCTTTCATATGAATATGAGCCGTGCGATTTTCTAAAAGCTAGAGAGACGTATATCTCCCGGCGAACAAAATATAAAAAGAGCCCGGGAGAGGATTTGAACAGTATTTTAACAGGTATAATGCAATTCAAAGGGTCTATAAATATAAATTTCTGCAAACCACTATCTTTTGAGGAGATTGGAAGTTGCGCCACTCTTGAAAAGAATGAAAAATTTAAAAAACTAGCAGAGATAATTGACAATAGAATTTATAAAAGCTATCATATATGGAAGACAAATATGATGGCCTATGATATTTTATACAAAAAATCTGAGTACTCGAATATGTACGACAACTCTGATTTGAAAACTTTCTTGGATTATTGTGACTTTAAACTATCTGGATTTGATGGTGACAGAGATGAGATAAGAGAGATCTTTTTGGCTATTTACGCCAACCCTCTATTGTCATATAAGAAGTAATTTTTTGCAAAATAATAAAACACACGTGTTACCTCGTATAACACGTGTGTTTTAATTATTGTTTATCAAATACAAAGCTTTAATTCCTATTTCTTGGTTATGGCTAATAAAATTCTTATTTTTGCAGAATTATAAAAACATTTATGCAAATTTCATAACCAAAAAAGCAATGAATAAGCAAATCACCCTAAATGATGCTGTAGCAAAAGTAAAAAATGGCATGACAATAATGGTAGGAGGTTTTCTCACCTCTGGCGGTCCAAACACAATTATGGACTCTTTGGCCGAATCAGGTGTTAATAACCTAACACTGATTTGCAATGACGCTGCCTTTCAAGATAAAGGTCTGGGAAAACTAATTGCTAACAGACAGGTTAAAAAGCTTATCACATCTTATATAGGTTCAAATCCCGCCGCCATTGATTTCATGAACTCATCTGAGTTGGAGGTTGAGTTCTCTCCACAAGGGACACTTGCCGAAAGAATAAGGGCAGCCGGAGCAGGGCTTGGAGGGGTATTAACCCCAACGGGGCTTGGCACATCGGTAGAAAATGGCAAAGAGATTATAAAGATAGATGGCAAAAGCTTTATATTGGAGAGGCCTCTTAAAGCAGATATTTCATTTATTGGTGCGTCAATATCAGATGAGTTGGGAAATCTCTATTACAAAGGTACCACTAAGAACTTCAATCCGCTAATGGCAATGGCTGCAGAAATTGTTATAGTTGAAGCAGAAGAGATGGTCAAAACCGGAGCCATTGCGCCCGAGAATGTTCACACTCCAGCTATTCTTGTAGATTTTATACTAACAAAATAATAATTACTATGTCAAACACAGCTATGATTAGAGTTCGTATGAGCTCTCATGATGCCCATTATGGAGGTAATCTTGTTGATGGAGCACGTATGCTTCAGCTTTTTGGAGATGTGGCCACTGAATTATTAATCAGACACGACGGAGACGAGGGCCTTTTTAGAGCTTACGATAGTGTTGAGTTCTTGGCTCCTGTTTATGCAGGTGACTATATTGAAGCTGTAGGTGAGATTATTAACACAGGAAATACATCAAGAAAGATGGTGTTTGAGGCTAGAAAAGTGATAGTTCCAAGGCCGGAAATTTCTGCTTCGGCAGCAGATCTGCTTGAGGAACCAATTATTGTATGCAGAGCTAGCGGTACATGCGTAACCCCAAAAGAATGTCAAAGAAATAAATAATATCGGGTATGGAAAAACTAATTATTACAGCAGCTATTTGCGGAGCAGAGGTTCTTAAGGAGCATAACCCTGCGGTACCCTACACTGTTGAAGAGTGTGTAAGAGAGGCAAAATCGGCATACGATGCCGGAGCGAGCATAATACATCTTCATGTAAGATACGACGACGGAACGCCTACACAAGACAAGAATCGTTTTAAAGAGGTAATGGACGCCATTTACAAAGTATGCCCCGACGTTATTATTCAGCCCTCAACAGGAGGTGCCGTTGGGATGACCAATGACGAAAGATTACAACCAACTGAGTTGAATCCCGAAATGGCCACTCTAGATTGTGGTACACTAAATTTTGGCGGAGATGAGGTGTTCATGAATACAGAAAATACTATTATCTATTTTGCAGAGAGGATGAACGAAAGGGGCATTAAGCCGGAGTTGGAAGTTTTTGACAAAAGCATGATAGATATGGCATTAAGACTTCATAAAAAAGGATTCATCAAAAAACCAATGCACTTCGATTTTGTGATGGGTGTTAATGGCGGAATAACCGGAGAGCTAAGGGATTTTGTTTTTTTAAGAGGAAGTATCCCTCATGATGCAACCTATACAGTTGCGGGAGTTGGCAGATTTGAATTCCCTCTTGCTACTGCTGCAATAATAGATGGAGGACATGTTAGAGTGGGATTTGAAGACAATGTGTTCTTATCTAAGGGAGTTTTAGCCAAATCAAATGGAGAGTTGGTAGAGAAAGTTGTGAGAATTGCCAAGGAGTTTGGCAGAGAGATAGCTACACCGGATGAAGCTAGAGCGATTCTGGGGCTTAAGCCAAGAAAATAGCATTAACATATCAATAATAACTTAATACCAAAAACAATGAAAAAGGGAAACAAATACGGAATTCACAGGGTTATTGAACCTAAGGGTGTTTTACCACAACCGGCAAACAAAATTGACAACAATATGGATGAGATTTACGACAATGAGATCCTTATTGACGTTCAGACTCTAAATATTGACTCTGCTAGTTTTACTCAAATTGAAGAACAAGCGGGTGGCGACAAAGAGAAAATAGCGCAAATAATGTTAGATATTGTAGCAAAACAGGGTAAGCACAGAAATCCGGTTACAGGTTCCGGTGGTATGTTATTGGGTACTGTTGAAAAGATAGGTGATGCACTGGTTGGGAAGACAGACATAAAGCCGGGAGACAAAATTGCAACTCTAGTCTCTCTCTCTCTCACTCCTCTTAGAATTGACAAGATAAAAGATATCAGACCGGATATAGATCAAGTTGATATAGACGGAAAGGCAATTCTTTTTGAAAGTGGAATTTATGCTAAGATACCTAACGATATGCCGGAAACACTGGCTCTTTCTGCATTAGATGTTGCCGGAGCTCCCGCTCAGACAGCTAAGCTGGTTAAACCCGGCGATACTGTTCTAATTATTGGCGCCGGTGGAAAATCGGGAATGCTGTGTTGCTATGAAGCCAAAAAAAGAGCAGGGGTTACAGGCAAGGTTATTGGGCTGTGCCACAGCGAAAAAAGCACAAAGAGATTGATGGATTTGGATCTTTGTGACTATGTTTTCTCTGCAGATGCTACCCAACCAGTTCCAATTCTTGAGAAATTGGAAGAGATCACCAAAGGTGAGATGTGCGATGTTATTATTAACAACGTAAACATTACCGATACTGAGATGATCAGCATTCTTGCAGCAAAAGACAATGGTATTGTCTATTTCTTCTCTATGGCAACCAGCTTCACAAAAGCTGCGCTTGGAGCAGAGGGTGTAGGTAAAGATGTTAATATGATAGTAGGAAACGGATATACCAAAGGACATGCAGAGATCACACTGCAAATACTACGCGAGTCTGATAAATTAAGAAAAGTCTTCACAGAACTATATGCATAGCGATAAACAAAAAAAAGGCTGCAGATATGGTACCCATAGGGTTATCTCCCCTTCGGGTACCCTGCCTCAGCCCGCCTACAAGCTTGATAATACAATGGAGGTGTATGATAACGAAGTACTTATAGAGGTATCAACTCTAAATGTAGACTCCGCCTCCTATACTCAAATAAAACAGTCCTGCGGATCGGATGCCGAGAAAATGAAGCATATGATTCTCTCTATTGTAGAGGAGAGAGGTAAGCTTCAGAACCCGGTTACCGGCTCGGGTGGAATGTTGATAGGCACAGTTAAAAAAATTGGAGATAATTTTCCTAAGAACCGCTTAAAAGTTGGAGACAAGATTGCAACTCTTGTCTCACTATCTTTAACACCACTTAAAATAAAGGAGATCAAAAAACTCACTCCATACTCCGATCAAGTTGACGTAGATGCCGAGGCTATTCTCTTTGAGAGTGGCCTGTTTGCTGTTTTACCCCACGATATTCCCGAGAAGCTTGCTTTAGCAGCTTTAGATGTTGCAGGGGCCCCGGCTCAAGTAGACAGACTTGTTACAGACGGAGATATAGTATGTATAATTGGAGGTGGAGGCAAATCAGGAATACTCTGTTGTTATCAGGCAATGCAAAATGCCGGACAGTCAGGGAAAGTTATTGTTGTTGAGTACTCTAAAGAGAATGCTAAACGAATTTCAGACCTGGGATTGGCTACCGACGTTATTGTTGCCGACGCAACAAATGTTATGGATGTCTATAACAAAGTTATGGAGATAACAGGAGGGAGAGGATGTGATGTAACTGTAAATAATGTAAATGTGCCATCAACCGAGATGACCTCTATTCTTATTACGAAGGGTCAGGGCTATGTCTACTTTTTCTCTATGGCAACAAGCTTCACCAAAGCAGCATTAGGTGCAGAGGGAGTGGGTAAAGACATCAACTTGATTGTAGGAAATGGCTATGCAAAAGGGCATGCAAACCTTACGCTTAATATAATAAGAGAATCAAAAGAGATTCGAGAGCTTTTCGAAAAACTATATGTGTAAAGATATGAATGACAGCAGAAGAAAAGTGCTCTTTCCGGATGTTACCGATGATCAGTGGAACGACTGGAAGTGGCAGGTTAAAAACAGAGTAGAGACTCTGGAACAGTTAAAGAGTTACATAAAACTAACAGCAGAGGAGGAGGAGGGTGTAAGCAAATCCCTAAAGACTTTGAGGATGGCTATTACACCTTATTACCTGAGTCTTATAGATCCCGACAATCCTGAATGCCCTGTAAGAAAACAAGCTATTCCAACAGGTTATGAGACACATGTTTCACCGGCAGATCTGCTTGACCCTCTTCATGAAGATGAGGACTCACCTGTACCGGGTCTTACTCACAGATACCCCGATCGTGTGTTACTTCTAATTACAGATATGTGCTCTATGTACTGTAGACACTGTACAAGAAGAAGATTTGCCGGTCAAAAAGATGACGAGAGTCCGGGAGATAATATTCAAAAAGCCATCGATTATATTGCAGCTACACCTCAAGTAAGAGACGTTCTATTGTCTGGTGGAGACGCTTTAATGGTATCTGATGCAAAACTTGAATCAATCATTAAAAGATTGAGAGATATCTCACATGTAGAGATTATTCGAATTGGGTCTAGAGTGCCGGTGGTTTGCCCTCAAAGAATTACTCCTAAATTGGTTGAGATGCTTAAGCAATACCACCCAATATGGTTAAATACCCATTTTAACCATCCCGATGAGATCACAATCGAATCGGCGGCTGCTTGTGAGAGACTTGCAAATGCGGGTATACCCCTTGGTAATCAATCTGTTTTACTCAGAGGCGTGAATGACTGTGTAAATATTATGAAGAGATTGGTGCATAAACTGGTTAAAATAAGAGTAAGACCATACTATATTTATCAGTGCGATCTCTCAATGGGTTTAGAACACTTTAGAACACCTGTTTCAAAGGGAATTGAGATTATTGAAGGGCTAAGAGGACACACTTCGGGATATGCCGTTCCAACATTTGTTGTAGACGCTCCGGGCGGAGGTGGCAAGACCCCTGTTATGCCAACGTACGTTGTCTCTCAGTCACCTGGAAGAGTAGTTTTAAGAAATTTTGAAGGAGTAATAACTACATACACAGAACCATCGGAATATACGAATAATTGCAACTGCAAAGATTGCCAAGATAACGCTAAGGTAGAGGGGGTTGCATCTCTTCTACAGGGGCAGAGAATGGCAATTGAACCGGAAGTATTGATGAGAAAGCTTAGGTCTCATAACAAATAATTATGCCTTTTATAGATGAGCTCCTAAATTATAGATCGTTATCTATAGTTGGTCTCGAGAAGAATACAGGCAAAACTGAGTGTCTTAATTATGTATTGAGCAGACTCCCACTGGAAAAAATTAGGGTGGGGGTCAGTTCAATCGGGATAGATGGAGAGCAGGTAGATCAAGTGACACAGAGTTCAAAACCCGAAATTCTTCTTAGAGGGGGAATTATCTTCACAACCAGTGAAAAGCATTATAAAGAGAGACGAATTGTATCTGAAATACTTCACATAGATGAAGAGGAGACTTCGCTTGGAAGATTAGTTACTGCAATGGCTGTTACAAAAGGAAAAGTTCTTCTATCGGGGCCATCTACAACTGCCTCTCTTAAGAGATGGATAGGCACTCAACATAGTCGCTTCACTACTAATCTCACAATAGTAGACGGAGCACTTTCCCGACTCTCTCCTGCATCGCCGGCAGTATCTGAAAGTATGATTTTGGCTACTGGTGCAGCGCTGAGTTTAACATATAATGAACTGATTAATAAAACATCTTATATTGCCGAGTTAATTGATTTACCAATAACTAAAAATAGTCATACTAACACACTAAATGAGATTGATAAGGGTATATGGAGGTTGTATGAAAACGGAGATGCAGAGTTACTGTTCGAGTCTGCCTTTATGATGAGCTCCTCGGGTTCGGGCATTTATAAAGGAGAGAGCATGGCGATATTCATCTCCGGTGCTCTAACCGACAGAGTAGTTAATATGTTTAGTAGGAATGTAGATACCAATATAGAATTAATTGTAAGAGACTTTACAAAAATTTTTGTTAATCAGCAGGTTTACAGAAATTTTATAAAGAGAGGCGGAAAATTAACAGTTTTGCAGAAGAGCAAACTTATCTCTATTTGCGTGAATCCGGTCTCTCCAACCGGATACACTCTAGACTCAGATAGAATATGTGATGAGTTGCAGATAAAAACAGGAATTAAAGTATATGACATATTAAAGTATGGCTCTTAGATTCAAAGATATTCTAAACATTGACTGCGGAATAAGGTATATCTTCTCTGCACTGGAGCTCTCTTCTTCGTTCTCTTCAAGAGTGCTGTTGGAATCTCCTATGCTGCAGAATAAAGAGGAGATCATAAACGCTTACAAAGACCTTTCAAACCTCTACTCTCTGTACACAAACAACTCTGATTTTAGAGATGATGTTTCTAAAATCTCAATAATATTGGGAGAATTAAAAGATATTAGAGGATCGCTAAATAGATTAGACGAGGGGATAACGCTAGACGATATTGAACTATTTGAGATTAAAAACCTCTCTCTAATAAACCGGCAGATTCTATTGATTGTTAACAAATACAACATTGAGTCGGTATCTCTGCCAAATCTTGAAGAGTCATTGAATTTACTGGATCCCGATCAAAATCGGATTCCATCGTTTTATATCTACGACTCTTACGATGTCCGGCTCGCCCCCCTTAGAAAGATGCTTTCCGATAACAATCGCTATAACGATGAGCTCTTTTATAAGATTAACCTACTCGAAAACAGTATCAGGAAAAAGCTTGCAGATAGTCTTTTACCTAATGTAGAGGAGTTTAGGCAATCCCTTTATAATCTTGCAAATTTGGACATTCTGATTTCCAAATGCAAATTGATAGAAAAGCTTAAGTTATCATTGCCTGTCATTTCTGAATCTGCAATTGAGTATACCGGAATGTTTAACCCCGAGATTGAGTATCTCTTAAATAGAGATGGAAAAGAGTATCAAAAAATTGATATAAAATTTGATAACAAACTCCCCTTGCTCATTACCGGAGCAAATATGGGTGGTAAAAGCATAACTCTTAAAACTGTAGCTCTTTGTCAGTATATGTTTCAATTTATCTTTGGTATCCCGGCATCTTTTGCTAAGATATCTCCTGTAGATAAAATTTTCCTCTCGTCGGGAGATGAACAAGACTACAGAAGAGGGCTATCTTCTTTCGCAGCAGAGATAAAGAGAATAAATAAGATGCTTACAACAGTTCTCGATGGCAAAAGTGTGCTTGGCCTCACAGATGAACCGGCCAGAACTACCAACCCGGCAGAGGGTACTGCTTTGGCATCCTCTCTTGTGGAGCTTCTCTCCGATCACTCCTCGTTTTCTGTTATAACAACACATTACAACATAGACAATGTGAAGTGTAAAAAGCTTAGGGTTAAGGGTTATAATGAAGGACGAATTGATTACTCTCTTTGTGAAGTATCAGATAGCGATGCACCTCAGGAGGCATTGACAATTGCCGCAAACCTGGGTACAGACATCCGATGGTTAGAAAAAGCTCGTATAAAACTTAAAGAAATAAACAATAAAAAATAGATATGCAAAGTAAACTGGGATTGGATTTCAACAGAGTTGACCACGCAAGGTCGCTTGCAAACGGTATTGCCACACATGTGCAAAAGTTTGTAGACAACTACACCACGGTTGCAGTAGAGAGAACATTATGCAGATTGATAGGTATTGATGGAGTTGACGAGAATCAGGTACCACTGCCAAATATCGTGGTAGATTCACTAAAAGAGAAAGGTGTATTAGGAGAAGGGGTGCTGTTATATATTGCAAACGCAATGGCTGCACACGGCCTCTCTCCTCAAGAGATTGCAGAGAGGGTATCAGACGGCTCTCTGGACCTTACAAGAGTTACTATATCATCCGCAGAGAAGTTGAAAGCAACTCTGAGACCTGTGGTTAACTCCACAATGTTGCGTATCAGAGAGAGAAGGGAGAGAAGGGAGTATTACTTAGAGACTATGGGAGAGGGTCCAAGGCCGTATCTCTATGTTATTGTAGCAACGGGAAATATCTACGAAGATGTAATACAGGCAGAGGCGGCAGCCCGACAGGGGGCAGACATAATTGCCGTAATAAGAACAACAGGACAGTCACTACTAGACTATGTTCCATATGGTGCAACAACTGAAGGTTTTGGAGGAACATTCGCCACTCAGGAGAACTTTAGAATAATGAGATCGGCCCTAGATAAAGTGGGTGAAGAGCTTGGCAGGTACATAAGATTATGTAACTACTGTTCGGGGTTGTGTATGCCGGAGATAGCAGCAATGGGTGCTCTTGAGGGATTGGACGTTATGTTAAATGATGCTTTGTACGGTATTCTTTTTAGAGACATTAATATGCAAAGGACATTGATAGATCAGTTTTTCTCTAGAGTGATTAATGGATTTGCGGGTGTTATAATAAATACCGGAGAAGATAACTACCTTACCACTGCAGATGCTTTTGACGAAGCACACACTGTTTTGGCGTCGGATTTCATTAATGAACAACTGGCTCTATTGGCAGGAATACCCGAAGAACAGATGGGTTTAGGTCACGCTTTTGAGATGAATCCCGAACTGGAAAACGGGTTCTTATATGAGTTGGCTCAGGCACAGATGATACGTGAGATTTTCCCAAAAGCACCTCTAAAGTACATGCCTCCAACAAAATTTATGACAGGTAATATTTTTAAGGGACATATTCAAGATGCTCTCTTCAATATAGCCGGTATCTGGACACAGCAGGGTATTCAACTGCTTGGAATGCCAACAGAGGCCATCCATACACCTTTTATGTCTGATAGATATCTATCAATAGAAAATGCAAGGTATATTTTTGCCAACATGAAGAACATAGGCGATGAGATAGAGTTTAGAGAGGATGGAATTATAAGAAAGAGAGCTGCCGCTGTTCTTGAAAATGCCGTTATAACACTCGAAAAAATTGAGAAAGAGGGGCTGTTTTCGGCTCTTGAACTTGGCCTGTTTGGAGATGTAAAAAGGGCGAAAAACGGAGGAAAAGGGTTAGATGGAGTAGTTGCAAAAGGGGCCAATTACACCAATCCATTTGTTAATTTAATGAAAGGAGACAGATAAAGATGAGTTCGGGACTATATTCCACACAAAAAACTGAGTTTGATAAAACTTTAGATTTAACAAAAGTTACTCCATATGGAGATACAATGAACGACGGTAAAGTTCAGTTAAGTTTTACTTTACCTGTACCGGAGGGGGCAGAGGCAACAGAAGCTGCAAAGCAGCTTATGAAGAAGATGGGTTTCGACAATCCTCAAGTGGTATTTTTCAAAGAGCTTACTCCCGGTTATACCTTCTTCAACTGTTATGGTAATTGCACTCATAATGTAGACTACACATCTATATATGTACCTAAAGTAGAGAGCAGCGTTATGGATATGCACCAGACAGATGAGTATCTCAAAGAGAGAGTCGGAAGGCCGCTTGTAGTTATTGGGGCAAGCACGGGTACAGATGCACACACCGTAGGAATAGATGCTATAATGAATATGAAGGGATATGCCGGTCACTACGGACTTGAAAGATATGAGATGATAGACGCTTATAATCTTGGTTCTCAGGTGTTGAACGAAGACTTTATCTCTAAAGCAATTGAGTTGAAAGCCGATGCACTTCTGGTTTCTCAAACCGTTACTCAAAAAGATGTACACATTAAAAATCTCATAGAATTAGTAGAGCTTCTGGAGGCCGAGGGTTTGAGAGATAAAGTAATACTTGTATGCGGTGGACCTAGAATAACACATGAATTGGCAAAGGAGTTGGGATACGATGCCGGATTTGGGATGAACAGCTATGCCGACGATGTTGCATCATACATAGCTCAAGAGTTTGTTAGAAGATCGTCACAGAAATAATAAATAAATCTTTATAATATGGATAAGAATCAGATTAGGGAGGTTATTGCAAAAAGAGCAGCCCTCGAACTCAAAGACGGAGATGTTGTAAACCTAGGAATTGGACTTCCTACGCTCGTACCAAACTATCTCCCCGAGGGTGTAAAGGTAACTTTACAGTCGGAGAATGGACTTCTTGGTATGGGCCCGGAACCGGAAGCAGGAAAAGAGGACAAGAACTACACAAATGCCGGTGGTGGACTTATAACCTATTTTGAAGGCGCCTCTTGTTTCGACTCATCTATGTCTTTCTCAATCATAAGAGGCGGACATGTAGATGTAACTATCTTGGGAGCTCTCGAAACAGACGAAAAAGGAAATCTGGCTAACTGGATGATTCCCGGTAAGAAGACTCCTGGTATGGGCGGAGCAATGGATCTGATTGTAGGTGCAAAGAGAGTAATCTTGGCTATGGAGCATACAGCAAAAGGGGCACACAAAATATTAGAAAAGTGTAATCTTCCCTTAACGGCAGCCGGGCAGGTTAATATGATTATAACTGAGATGGGGGTAATGGAGGTTACAGATAAGGGTCTATTGCTAACCGAAATACACCCCGAGTTCTCTGTAGAAGATGTTCAAGCATCTACCGGTGCAAAACTTATTATATCTGAAAATCTAATTAAAATGAGGAGTTAAATATGAAAAAGGTATTTATTGTAGCAGCAAAAAGAACAGCCATTGGTAAGTTCATGGGATCTCTATCGCCCTTTGGTCCAGGAGAACTAGGTGCAATAGTAATTCGCCAAATTATTAAGGAGAGCGGTATCTCTCCGGAAAACATTGACTCCGTTATAGTTGGAAATATCCTCTCTGCCGGTCACTCTCAGGGAGTTGCCAGACAATGTTCTGTAAAAGCAGGTATTCCGTTTGAGGTGCCTGCATACTCGCTTAATATGGTGTGTGGTTCGGGAATGAAGTCTATAATGAACGGATACTCCGATATTGTATCGGGTTATGCAAATCTTGTGATTGCCGGAGGTACCGAATCTATGTCTAATGCAGGATTTATTCTACCAGGAGGTGTACGCAACGGAATAAAGATGGGCAATTTTCAAGCAGTAGACCATATGGTTAATGATGGGCTTACAGATGCATTCAGCAACTACCATATGGGTATAACAGCAGAGAATATTGCTGATAAGTATGCAATTACAAGAGAAGAGCAAGATGCTTTTGCCTATTCATCACAACAGAAAGCTATCAATGCCGTAGATGCAGGTCATTTCTCGCAAGAGATTGTTCCTGTTGAGATTGTTACTAAAAAAGAGACTCAGATTTTTGATAAAGATGAGTATCCTAATCGCTCTACAGCTCCCGATAAATTGGCAGCTCTTAGACCGGCGTTTAAAAAAGATGGAACTGTAACAGCCGGTAATGCATCCGGAGTAAACGACGGGGCATCTTTTGTAATGCTTGCCAGCGAAGATGCTATAAAGAAGTATAACCTCACACCATTAGCAGAGATAGTTGCACATGGACAGGGTGGGGTAGATCCGGCTATTATGGGCATGGGTCCGGTACCTGCTATTAGAGAGGCAATTAAGAGATCTGGTTTAAAATTGAGCGATATAGATGTTTTAGAGCTGAACGAGGCCTTTGCCGCTCAATCTCTTGGAGTGATAAAAGAGCTAAAAGAGGAGCACTCTCTAACACAAGAGTGGTTCAACGAAAGGTGCAACATAAACGGAGGAGCTATTGCCCTTGGGCACCCTATAGGGGCATCGGGAAACAGAATAGTTGTTACCCTTGTACATCTTCTTAGAAGAACCCAAAAAACTACAGGATTAGCATCACTCTGCATAGGAGGTGGCATGGGTACTGCCATAATTATTAAAAAAGTATAGAACATAAATCAAATATTTGAGATGAATTTTGAACTAAGTAAGAGGCAATCTCTCTTTAGGCAGATGATTCGTGAATTTGCAGATAAAGAGATTAAACCTATAGCCGCAGAGATAGATGAAAATGAGAGATTCCCTCTTGAAAGTGTAGAGAAAATGGCCGGTCTTGGCATAATGGGTATTCCTGTGCCTGCTAAATACGGTGGTGCCGGAGGTGATAACATTATGTACTCAATAGCGGTTGAGGAGTTATCAAGAGTTTGCGGCACCACAGGAGTTATTGTCTCTGCTCATACATCACTTTGTGTTGCACCAATTTTAGAGCAAGGTACAGAGGAGCAGAAGATTAAATACCTGCCCCGGTTGTGTAGTGGAGAGTGGGTTGGTGCTTTTGGCTTAACCGAACCAAATGCAGGCACAGACGCATCGGCACAACAGACAACAGCTGTTGAAGATGGCGATGATTACATACTCAACGGCACAAAAATCTTCATAACCAATGCAGGTTACGCCCATGTCTATATCATTTTTGCAATGACAGATAAAAGCATAGGAGTAAAAGGCATATCAACCTTTATAGTAGAAAAGGACACACCCGGATTTACTATAGGAAAAAAAGAGCTTAAACTGGGTATAAGGGGATCGGCCACTTGTGAACTTATTTTTGAAAATTGCAGAATCCCCAAGAAAAACCTCTTAGGAAAAGTTGGAGGAGGGTTTAGTATTGCAATGAAAACTCTCGACGGTGGAAGAATTGGAATTGCTGCGCAAGCTCTAGGTATTGCACAAGGCGCTATAGATGAAACAATTAAGTATACAAAAGAGAGAAAACAGTTTGGAAAATCTATCTCCTATTTTCAGAATACCCAATTTCAGATGGCAGATTTGTACACAAAGATAGAGGCATCCAGACTTCTGGTAAGGTCGGCCGCTTTTAAAAAAGACAGCGGAGTCTCATACTCCTGCGATGCTGCTATGGCTAAGCTTTTTGCTTCTGAGTGCGCCATGGAGGTGACAACTAAGGCGGTACAGTTTCATGGCGGATATGGATATACAAGAGAGTATCCGGTGGAGAGAATGATGAGAGACGCCAAAATTACCGAGATATATGAAGGTACATCGGAGGTTCAAAGAATGGTAATTGCTGCCAAGATGTTCAAGTAACAAAATTAATTATCGGAGATGAAAATTGTAGTTTGTATTAAACAGGTGCCAGACACCACAGAGATAAAAATTAATCCGTTAACCGGAACATTAATCAGAGACGGCGTACCCAGCATCATGAATCCCGACGATAAGTGTGGATTGGAGGTGGCTCTCACCCTTAAAGACAAGTATGGAGCGCACGTTACGGTTATTACCATGGGGCCACCTCAAGCCGATGACGTTTTGAGAGAGGCACTAGCTATGGGGGCAGATGAAGCAGTACTTCTAACAGACAGAAAGTTTGCAGGAGCAGATACGCTTGCAACATCCAATGCTCTTGCATCGGCACTACGCAAAATGGAGTGGAATCTCATAGTTACAGGAAGACAAGCCATTGATGGCGATACAGCCCAAGTTGGTCCTCAGATAGCAGAGCATCTTGATATCCCTCAGATATCATATGCAGAAGAGGTTAGCTATGATGGAGATAAAACATTCAAGGTAAAAAGACAAACAGAGGAGGGTTATCAAATACTTGAGGCCGACTCCCCGCTATTAGTAACAGTAATTACATCGGGCAATAAACCCAGATATATGTCTGTAAAAGGGATAGTAGAGGCGGTAGAGAAGGAGGTACACACTCTTGGAGCTGCCGATATAAATGCAGATGAATCAAAATTGGGGCTTAAAGGGTCTCCGACAAAAGTTCATAAAGCTTTCTCCAAAGGAGTTAAGAGTGCCGGAGAGCAATTTGAAGTGGAGCCGGAGGAGGCAGTTGGGATAATTATCTCAAAACTTAAAGAGAAATTCATAATTTAACAGGTAGGAGAATGGAGTTATCTACATATAAAGATGTACTAGTATTTATTGAACAGCGTGAATCAAATGTTCAATCTGTAGCCCTTGAACTATTGGGAAAAGCCAGAGATCTGGCGGATTGTCTTGGAGAGAAGGTGATTGCCCTCATTGCCGGAGAGAGTATAACAGAGAAAGCTCAGGATTTAATTTATTACGGAGCAGATGAGGTAATCTGTATAGACTCTCCCTTTTTGAAAGATTATATTACAGAGCAGTATACCCAGGCACTATATCAGGCAATACAAAGCAGAAAGCCATCAATTGTACTTATAGGCGCTACAACAATAGGCCGCGATATAGGTCCCAGACTGTCGGCAAGACTTTGTACGGGTCTTACAGCAGACTGTACTAAACTTGAGATTTCGGAAGATAGAAACCTTCTGATGACACGACCTGCATTTGGTGGCAACCTTATGGCAACCATCGTATGTAAAGAGCACAGACCTCAAATGTCTACCGTGCGCCCTGGAGTGATGAGAAAGCGGGAAACCGATCTATCCAGAATAGGATCTATCGAGCACTTTAGCCCAAATTTCGATACTTCTAAATTCAAGGTCAAGCTTTTAGAGAGCGTAAAAGAGGAGAGGGGTAAAATTGATATAACCGAAGCAAAAATCTTAGTTTCCGGAGGACGGGGGGCAGGCTCGGGAGGTTTTAAAAAACTAAAAGAGCTAGCAAAAGTCCTTAACGCAGAGGTCTCAGCATCCAGAGCAGCAGTAGATGCCGGAATTGTATCTCACGACAGGCAGGTTGGTCAGACAGGCAAAACTGTAAGACCAAACCTCTACTTTGCATTAGGTATCTCCGGAGCAATCCAACACCTTGCGGGAATGGAGGAGTCCGATTTTATTGTTGCAGTTAACAAAGATAAATATGCACCTATTTTTCAAGTTTCAGATTTGGGTATAGTAGGAGACGTGAGTCAAATTGTTCCTCTACTTACAGAGAGACTTGCAAAAGAGAAAAAAGGGAGATAGTTTCTTATATAAGTTCTTAATGGAGACTAAAAATAACAAGACAGATAAGACCAAGGTACTGTTTGTGTGCCTTGGCAATATCTGTCGCTCACCGGCAGCAGAGGCAATTTTTATTAAAAAAGCCATAGAGAAGGGAATCATCGAACATTTTGAGATAGATTCGGCCGGAATCAACGGATATCACAACGGAGAGCTTGCCGACCCTAGAATGATAAGACATGCACTGAGAAGAGGTATTAAAATTGAGTCTGTTTCGAGAAAGGTTTCACAAAGCAGGGATTTTCACTATTTCGACCATATAATTTGTATGGACAATCAAAATATGGAAGCATTACTGAGAATCTCTCCTTCAAAAGATCATCAAAAAAAGCTATCTTTAATGACAGACTACTCTATCCACTCTAAAGCTAAAGAGGTTCCTGATCCATATTACGGTGGTGCAGAAGGGTTTGAACATGTATTGGATATATTGGATGACTGTGCAGAGGGATTGATTAAAAAATTAAAGCAATGAAAACTAGGGTAATTATGGCGTTGCTCCTTATTTTCGCCTTCTCATCGGGAGGCTACTTGGGGGCAGAAAATTCTAAACGAGAGTTTAGAGGAGCGTGGTTTCCTACAGTAGTCAATACTACTTGGAGGAGTATGACAACACAAGAGATTAAGGAGGATATAATATTCTATCTTAATCTTTTTAAAGATCTGAATATGAATGCTGTTATATTCCAAGTCAGGCCTCAGGCAGATGCACTGTTTGAGTCAAAACTCGAACCTTGGAGTAGGTTTCTAACAGGTAAACAGGGGGCGGCACCCGATCCCTATTTCGATCCGACCCTCTTTATAATTGAGGAGTGCCACAAAAGAGGAATGGAGCTTCATGCTTGGTTTAACCCCTATAGGGTTACTTCAAACAGTAAGGAGGTGTTGGCACAAGAGCACCTCTTTTTTAAAAAGCCGGAGCTATTCATAAATTACGGAGATCAAATCTATTTCGACCCTGGTAACCCCGGCTCAAGAGAGCACACAATTAGAGTTATCAAAGATTTTGTATCAAGATACGATGCCGATGCTATCCACTTTGACGACTATTTCTACCCATATAAGCTCCCTTACCGCGAATTTGGCGACCAACGCTCTTTTGAGAAGTTTAGGGAGGCAGATGGATTTGGTGAGTTCGATAAAGATAACTGGAGGAGGAATAATGTTAATCTCTTGGTTAAAGAGCTCTCTGAGGTGATAAAATCCATAAAGCCATGGGTTAAATTCGGAATAAGCCCATTTGGAGTTTGGAGAAATAAAGCAGTAGATCCGTCGGGATCAGATTCACATGCCCTCCAAACAAACTACGACGACCTCTACGCCAACATTTTACTATGGATGCAAAAAGGGTGGATAGATTATGTTGCACCTCAGCTTTACTGGGAAATAGGGCACTCAAGAGCAGACTATCTGCCGCTTATAAAGTGGTGGTCAGAAAACAGCTTTGGTGTAAATCTATATATTGGTCAAAGCATATGGAGCCAAATTGGAATTAAAAACCGCTATGGAGATTATGTTAACCAAATGCACCGAAAGATGAAACTGGTTAGAGAAGATAAAAACATAGGGGGAAATATCTGGTGGAGTGGCCTAGGTCTTTCTAATTTAGATAGTGTAAGAGACAGCTTAATGCTTGAGTATCAAAAGTACCCCTCTCTTGTGCCTTTGTATTCGAAAATTGACACTATCCCCCCAAAACCTGTGCAGGACTTAACCTTCAAAAGAGGCCTCTTAAAATGGTCATCTCCTACCGAAGAGGACCCCCTTAACATTCACCATCTATATGTTGTATATCGATTTGAAAGGGGTGAGATCCCAAACCTTAACAGAAGCGATAGAATTATAGAGATAGGGAGATTTACAAGTTTGAAAGTGTCTAAGAGAAAAGGGGTAACATATGCCGTAACCGCACTTGATAGACTTCAGAATGAGAGCGATGCAGTTTATATAACACTCTAGTTTTAAATTAGGCACGTATTACTTTTTCATCCTCTCTAAATCGGCCTTTGATTTTGATGTTATAACCAGATAGACTCCGGCAAATATCAGTACTGCAGATAGCGGCTTTGTCCAATTAAGGGTATCCTGACCAATCATTATTGCAATAAAGGAGGCCAACAATGGTTGTACGTAGTTAAACATGCTCACAGTGGTAGGGCGTAAGCTCTTTAAAGAGAATGCTACCAACATATAGGCAAAAAAAGTACCTATCAAAAGTGCGTATCCAAGTTGCAAATACTGTGTAACACCAGCTTGGGGCTTTATCTCAAGATGGTTGTACGTGAAAGGTAATGCTGCGATTGCCCCATAAAAAAATGTCCATTTCATAACTACCGCAGGGGGGTATTTAATCATAAATGGCCTTATAATTACAAGGTAGAGGGCATATACAAAACAGCTGATTAATACTGTTAAGTTCCCCTCTAATGTGCCACTCTGTTTAAAGTGACCGTTGTAAGAGGCGTATAGAATTATTGCAGCACCTCCCATTCCAACCACAACACCTGCGGTTTTTTTAAAGGTGATTGGCTCTTTAATTATAAGAGCAGCAAAAACCATAGTTATAATGGGTGTTATTGTTATTATAAGAGAGGCATCAACCGGAGATGTCTTTGCCAAACCTCCCAAAAAAGAGAGCTGATTTGCTGTAGTTCCCATCACGCCGCCTAAAAGTAGCAGTGCGTGCTCTTTTGCGCTAAATGATGCTTTTTGCTTTAGAGCTGCTGTTAGTAGAAAAAAGGCAAAACAGGCGAATGATATTCTAAAAAACGAGAGCCCAAAGGGATCTATCCAAGTTGGTGTAAGCTCCCTTGATACAGGCATGTTTATGGCAAAAAAGATATTTGCTATAAGCAATAAGACTACCCCTTTACCTTTCTCTGACATCTCTTTTGAAGGGATTTTTATTATAATCACCTGTTTTTCGCACAATTTCGCCGGCTTTATCTAGAGCCAGTTGAATATGTGGATAAACATACTCTCTTCCAAGCTCATTAATGAACCCCGATTTTTGCAAAGTATCGAACACATTATCATTCACACCAGATAAAATAATCTGTATTCGCTCTTTTCTGGATCTCTTCCATAGACTTCTCAAGTTGTTAAGCCCTGTAGAGTCTATAAATGGCACCTTTCTCATTCTGATTATTCTAACCTTAACCTGATTATGGCTAGAACTGTCTATCTCATCCAATTTATTGGCAAGTCCAAAAAAGAAAGGACCATCTATTTCATATATCTCCACCCCTTTAGGTATTGAAACCATCTCAATATCGTTAGGCAGCTCCTCCGACTCCGCACCCGATATGGATCTCTCTTCAATTACCTTAATGCTTGATGTCTCAGAAACTCTTTTTACAAATAGAATTACAGCCAGAATAACACCTACCTCTATTGCCACAGTAAGATCTATAAGAACAGTCAGAAAAAACGTGATAAGCAAAACCGCTACATCTGCTCTATGCCCTTTGAGAAGGTAAAGGAATGTTCTCCATTCGCTCATATTATATGCCACCACTATAAGAATTGCAGCAAGAGTTGCTAAAGGAATATAGACAGCATATGGCATTAAAAAGAGAAATATCAGCAGTAAAACCAGGCCATGCACAACTCCTGCGATAGGTGTCTTTCCTCCGTTATTAATATTGGCCATTGTTCTGGCTATTGCCCCCGTAGCAGGAATACCGCCAAAGAGAGGTGTGATTATATTTGTTATACCTTGACCTATCAGCTCTGTATTTGAATCATGCCTCTTACCTGTAACACCATCTGCAACCATAGCGGCCAATAGAGACTCGATTGCGCATAGAATGGCAATTGTTACAGCAGGTTGAAAAAGCTCTCTTATGGCTGCAAAATCAATTTTTGGAGCCTCGGGTTTAGGTAGAGGAATCCCGCCTGCAAGTTCGGGAAACTTGGAACCAATTGTTTCAAACTCAAAGCCAAAAAAAGAGGATGCCAGCAGTGCCCCAATGGTACCAATCACTATGGCAACCAACGATCCCGGAATCTTTCTTGTTATTGCAGGCCAGAAAATAATGGTTAACAGAGAGCCCATTCCAAGAACTGCCTCATGAATTGTTATAGATGGAAGATTTGAGATATAAGCACCCCATTTTGGAATAAAGTCGGCAGGAACAGAGTCTATAGATAGACCTAAAAAATCTTTGATTTGAGTGGAGAATATCACAACTGCTATTCCGCTTGTAAAGCCAACTACAATAGGGTAAGGAATAAACTTAATTATTGTTCCCAATTTAAACAACCCCATTGCAACCAATATAACACCGGCCAAAACAGTTGCAATTATCAATCCAGAAACCCCGTATTTGCTTACAATACCAAAAACTATAACTATAAAGGCCCCGGTTGGTCCTCCAATCAGAAACTTAGACCCTCCAAACAGAGAGGTAAGTATTCCTGCTACAACGGCCGTTATAAGCCCCTGTTGCGGCGTTACCCCCGAGGCTATACCAAATGCAATAGCAAGAGGAAGAGCAATAATTCCAACTATAACACCTGCTATGAGGTCTGAAATAAATGTTTTTTTATCGTATCTCCGGTTAACGAGAATATCAAATAACTTTGGTCTAAAAACCGAAGCAATACTCCACTTCATGATATCCATTTTTAATGAAGCGGCAAATGTAACAATTATATTTGCTTATATCAACCTAAAAAAGAGATTCTGCAAGCTCAACAATCTTTGATTGACTCTCTCTGTTATCTATTATCAAATCTGGTTTTAAATAGTAGAGGGCTCTATCTCTTTTAAATAGGTTTTCTCCCCCTCCTGTAATATTTAACATCATCAATGAATCTCTATCAATACCTTTTCTATCAATAGATTTAATCATCCCGGCAAGGGCAACACCGGAGGCAGGATGTATATCTATACCCTCAGTTGCAAAGAAAAGATCGCAAGCCCTTCTAAGCTCGTCATTGGTTACGGCCTCAATATCTCCATCTGTATCTTTTAGTGCATCAAACAAACCTCCGGCAATAGAGTAGGGAGGTCTTCTGTTAGAAAGTACTTTAGCTTCAATTGTTAGAGCACACTTTTTTGCAAATTCTTCGTTTTCAAAAACTATCTCTCTGCGTCCCTCTCTCCAGGCGTCGTACATTGGTGTGAATGGTATATTTTGCGAAGGTATAAGTTTCATTTTCCTCTTTCCAAACCTTCCATCATCTAGCAGTCTCAAATTTGCCTCCCAAGCTGCAATTGTTCCTGTTCCACTCCCTATTGCCTGAAAGTAGTATTCAGGAATCTCACCAATAAACGTTGCTGCAGATAGAACAGTTGTACCCATCCCATCTCGCCTGGCAACATTTTTAGCACCTCCCTCTTCAAAGAAAAGAGGTGATTTACAAATTTTTACAGAGAGATCAATAGCGTCAAAGTAGTCTGTACCCTTTGGTGTACAAATTAGTTTTACATTCTCTTCAATTTTTGACCCCCACCATAGTGCATCAAGATTATCCTCTGGTATAACCAAAAGAAGTGGTATACCATTTTCTGAGCACACCTTAGCAAAAGCTCTTGCAGTGTTTCCTGCAGATGCAACAACCATAACCCCTCTCTTGCTGCTCTCCAGTCTTGCACACACAGAGTATGCCTCTGTCTCTTTAAAAGAGCATGTTGTCATCTCAGCACCAATTTGGGGCCAATATCCGCTAAAACTTACAAAAAGATTTTTCAACCCTAAGGTTTTTGCCAGGCTACTGCTTTTATATGTAATTGTTGGAGCCGATCCCTTTAATATACGGTTTATAGGTAACCAATCGGCATATTTATAGAAGCCGTAAGAGTCGTCTTTTAACGCAATCTCTCTCTTATTGTAAATTGCTCTTAATAAAGAGGGTTTTTCGCAACCCGGCTCCGATAATAGCCATCCGGAATCTTCAAAAAGATTTCCTGTTTCAAAGTTCTTAAGTTTGTAATCAGTCATTTATATTTCTATTTTCTTAAAGACCACCAGTAGAATGCCCCAACGAACAGAGCACCCCCTATAAGATTACCAAGAGTAACCGGTAGCAGATTCCCTATAAACATTCCAAAAAGATCTAAATTCATCAATGATTCACCGTCAATTCCATATTTGCTTACTGCAATCTGAACAAAGTCGGGATTACTCTTTGCAAGCAAAGCCGACGACAGGTAATACATGTTTGCAACACTGTGTTCAAATCCCGATGCAATGAACAGCCAAATAGGAAAAAAAACAGCCAAGGCCTTGCCTGCAATATCTTTAGAAGCATAAGCCATCCAAACGGCAAGGCACACTAAAATGTTACAAAGGATTCCGGAGGTGAAAAGGTTAACGAAAGTAAGGTTGGTCTTAATGATGCCAACCTTTAACGTATAGGCACCCAACACACCCGATGAATAGTGTAGTTGACCCGAAAGATAAATGAGAAGCGCAACAAAAATACTTCCCGCCAAATTTCCCAACCATAACATAGATAAGTTAGATATAAACTCTCTAAACTTAACCTTTCCGGAGAGCAGTGCTATAGATATAAGATTGTTTCCTGTAAACAGCTCGGCACCGGCAACTACAACCAAGAGCAGACCTGCAGGAAAAATAAGACCTGCAAGATATTTTGCCAAACCGATGTCATCAATGTTATGAGCAATCATATTACTACCTACAGATGCCAAGGCAATAAAAACACCTGCCAAAAAAGAGAGAATCAAAATACTCAATTTTGGCATACCAACCTTTCTGACACCTGTCTCTTGGGCGAATAATAATATCTCTTTGGGAGTCAAATAGTTACTCATTTTAATATAACCTTAATGTTTTATCATTTGTTTTTCAATCAATTGAGCAATATCTAGTGTCTCTTTTCTATTTACAGATGAGAAAGTTTTTAAACACAAAGGACATGATGTTATCAATAGATCGGGATCCATTGCAATCAAAGTATTAAGAGAGTCTGAAGCCACTTCTCTTTTTTCTGAATATGAAAATTTTCTACTTGCAAGCGATCCTCCACAACAGATACTCTCTCTCTTCTCACTGTCTATTGTTTGTAAAGCAACAACTTTAGATAGGGCTCTTCTGGGAGCATCGTATACCAAACAACCTCTTCCTAAATCGCAAGGATCGTGATATATTGCGCTCATATCAGACATCTCAACTTCAATTACTTTTTTAGAGATCAGCTCGTCGATATACTCTGAATGGTGAATAATCCTTACATCTTTAAGTTCATAATTCTCCTTAAAGACTTTAAGACAGATAGGGCAGGAGAGAACCAAGGTTTTATATGTACAAGACTCAATGAGAGCAGTGTTCTCTCTTATCAACGCTTTGGCCGAACTCTCTCCACCGGATAATATGAGCGGCCTCCCACAACATACCGAACCATCCTCATCTGCAAATAGATATGGGATATTGGCTCTTTTTAAAATTTTAATAAATGAAGTATAAATTGCCGGTGTCAAGTGAGTCATACAACCTGCGTAGTAAATAATTCCGTCTTGTTCTTTGATATTAACAGATTGCTCCTTTTTCTCAACCTCATCTTTTCTGTAATTATGGTTGAACACCCCATTTTGGAAAACCTCCCCCTTTTTGAGTAATTTTAAACGGCATGAATCTATTTGCACCGGGCATAGCTCTACACATTTTCTACACATAAGACACTGATTGACTGCCCCTAATGACTCCGATTTTCTTCTTCGCAACAATCTTATCAAATAAACTGTAGTGTATTTACTCTTCTCTTCAACAGATAACATTGGGCATGCATCTATACAAATGCCGCATGAAGAGCATGAATATATCTCTGTTTCGGCAAATCCATCCCTGGAGGAGGTGGATTTAATTCCTGCATTTCTGAGAAATATAAGTAAGATCTCTGTGGGTATGTGCATATATCTGGAAAAAGGCAAGGCAAAAAGGAATATAGCTAATACAGAGGAGTATGCCCACCAAACAGGCAGCATATAGTCGTGATTACTCACGAAATTAAATAGAATCTTGTTAACCCCTTTTGTAAGAAAGCTCCCTCCGCTTATATCTGCTGTGAAACTCTCTGCTATTAATCTTAGTGGAAAAACCATCCAGAGTGCTATCATAGCAATTTTGTCTCCCGGCTTATGTTTAGACGTTCTCTTCATTCCCAGTTTAATAGATCTGAATCTCTTATATATAGCCAGAGAGACTCCCGTTAACACTATAAGCAGAAAAAGATCCATTAAGAAAAAGAAAAAAGCCCCTCTAAGTGTCTCGTTAGTCTCCATTACAAAAAAACGGAAGAAAACAGGGTAGTAGAGTACACCATTTCTGTGTGGTGTATAGAGCATCACCTCTAAATGACCTATAAATATTAACATAAACCAGCCGAAAGCTATGCTGGAGTGCATGTAACCCAAGAGAGCGTTACGCTTGAAAATTTTTATGTGGAGAAGTACGTCTGTAAATATCTCTTTTATACTTTTGAATAGAGAGCGGGAAAAGAGGCTTTTAAACAAGGAGACTCTTTCGGAATTGCTAAGTGATAATACTATTCTTGTTGTTCCGGTGAGCAGATAAAGAATAATAAATACCATTCCAAGAGTAAATGGAATTACAAATGGGTCGAAACCAAATATTATCCTCTCTTTCAAAGTTTGTTCTCAATAAAAAGTTCATTAATAGTAAGAATGATATCTCTGGTATTTATACCCCTGGGGCATACAATGTTGCACTTACCGCATAACATGCACCCCTCTATGAGACTCTTTAGCTCTTTAACCTCTCCTCTCTCCAGCATGAGAATACTCCTTCTAAAACTGGTCTGTTTATAAACAGAGGCGGGGCAGGTTGCAGAGCACGACCCACAACCTATACACTTTAAAATATCGGGTTGTCTGCTCTTTACATAGCTAAACAGGAGAGTATCTGAACAATCAAGATCCCTTCTTAAATCTTTGGCTATTTCAAATCCGAATTTACTCATAACGCCTTCCTTAGAAACCTATCCACATGATTTACAACAGAATCTGCTTCATTTAATACTTCAGGTACTGTTTTTGGCCCTTTAATACATCCTGCGGCAAAAATACCATCTATATTACTCCTGTTTGTATTTAAAAATGAGTCTGCCGGCATCATAAAACCATCATCAGAGATTGAAATCCCCGAATTGTTCAGCAATATTTTGTTCTCATCACATGGTACAATTCCACTCATTAACACCAAGATATCCAAAGATATCTTGATTGGTCTGGAAGATAGAGTGTCTTCTGCTTTAACCACTAGCACTCTACTGCTATTTTGTGATACTTCGGATACCCTTCCTCTAATGAACCTAACACCATATTTGGATTGAGCATCCAGGTAGATCTGTTCAAATCCCCTGCCGAACATTCTTAAATCCATGTAAAAGCAGTACACCTCAGCATCGGGAAAGATCTCTTTTAGCTCAATTGCCTGTTTAACAGCAGATACACAGCAAACTTTAGAACAGTTTGGATTTCCTACTTTATCGTCACGAGATCCTACACAGTGAACAAATCCTATTTTTGAGGGGTTAATATTATTGATCGAGCCAAATTTTCCACCTTTAAAATAGCTCTCCAGATCTACATTTGTGATTACACCTTCAAATATACCGTAACCATACTCCTCTTTACGTGTTGCGTCAAAAACCCTAAAACCGGTTGCAATAACAACCGATTTTGATTCAACAACCTCCCCCGAAAGTAGTTTTGTAGTAAACCACCCCATTTTGTCTCTTTTTATTGAGACAGCAACACTGTTATTAAGAATTAAGGTCTCTCCCAGTTGATCAATAAGGTCACTTACTAACTCCTCTGCCTTTGTCTGGTTGGGAAAGAGTCTGTCCCATTTGGTTAAATGCCCTCCAAGAGTGTCAGATTTCTCCAAAAGCAAGGTTTTATAACCTTTGGCAGCGATGCCGGCTGCACTTCTCAGCCCTGCCGGACCGGCGCCTATTACTAACACATCTGCAGTCATGGTTAATCTTTTTTATTATTACTTGTATTGATGTTATCAGACATTTTGTTCAAAACCTTCACAAAAGTTACCAACTCATCCTTAGGAATCCCCTTAACAATAGCATTTGTTGAGTCAAGTGCAATCTGAGTAATATCGTCTTTTATAGATGCTGCTTTCTGAGTAATATGTATCTTGTTGAGTCTCCTGTCTAAAGGATCTGTAATTCTGCTTACGAGACCTTTTTTTTCAAGAGCATCAATCAGCTTGGTTACGGAGTTTTTATCTTTAATAATTATATCGGCAATTTGCTGCTGAGAGAGTACTCCTTCATCCCAGAGGGTGTCCATTACTAAAAACTGCTCCGGGGTAAGATTGAATCCGTGTCTTTGGAATATCTTATTAAGGTATTGTTTAAATTGGCAATGAACCAGATTTAAAAAGACACCAACTTGCTTATTTAGTATCATATCTTATTGTATAAGCTTTTACCAAGCAAATATAACTATTTTTTTCCGGTTCAACGGGTGGAGATCTATAGAGAAATATACTCGTCCCAGCTCTTTATTTGTATATCCTCTATCTCCATATTACAGAATGCTATGATAAATGCAGATGCAAGTCGAGCATTTGTGATTAGCGGAATATTAAAGTCAACCGCAGCTCTTCTTATTTTGTAGCCATTATCCAGCTCTACCTGAGTAAGATTCTTAGGAATATTAATAACAAGATCAATTTTTTTCTCTTGCAACATATTAAGAGCCTGAGGCTCTTTATCTGACTCACTTGGCCAAAACACCAAAGTGGCAGGAATATTGTTGTCTACCAGATATTTATGTGAACCTCCCGTTGCAAATAGATTATACCCCTTTTCTGTTAACAGTTTAGATGCATAAAGAAGATCGGCCTTCTGCCTGGCAGATCCAGAAGATATTAGGATATTCTTTTTTGGTATTCTGTATCCAACCGATAGCATAGATTTTAAAATTGCCTCGTTAGTATCGTCACCGATACATCCTACTTCACCAGTAGAGGCCATATCTACACCAAGCACAGGGTCGGCTTTCTGGAGTCTTGAGAAGGAGAACTGCGAGGCCTTGATGCCCACATAATCGAGGTCGAAGGCGCTCTTTTCCGGAGTAATAAACTCTTCTCCAATCATAGCTTTAGCAGCCAGCTCTATAAAGTTAATCTTTAGAACTTTGGACACAAACGGAAAGCTTCTAGATGCCCTTAAATTACACTCAATAACCTTTATATCGTTCTCTTTAGCCAGAAACTGAATATTAAACGGCCCTGTTATCTCAAGCTGTTTGGCAATCTTTCTGGCAATTTTCTTTATTCTTCTTGCTGTCTCAACATAGAGCTTCTGAGGTGGAAACTGTATGGTTGCATCGCCCGAATGTACTCCGGCAAATTCAATGTGCTCAGAGATAGCATATGCAACCATCTCTCCATTTTTTGCAACTGCATCTATCTCTATCTCTTTTGCATTCTGTATAAACTCAGAAACAACAACAGGATGCTTCTTAGAGACATTAGCTGCAAGTTTGAGAAATTGCTCCAGCTCTTGATAGTTTGAGCACACATTCATAGCTGCTCCCGAGAGAACATACGAAGGCCTCACTAGAACCGGATAACCAACAATCGAAACAAAATCGTTAACCTCCTTAAGTGTTGAGAGCTCTTTCCATCTGGGTTGATCAATCTTGAGATTATCGAGCATAGAGGAGAACTTATGTCTGTCTTCTGCATTATCAATGCTTTTGGCACTTGTACCCAATAGATTCACACCCGATCTGTCTAGTTTTAATGCCAGATTGTTTGGTATCTGACCCCCAACAGAGACTATCACTCCATGAGGGTTCTCCAGCTCATATATATCCATCACCCTTTCATAAGTGAGTTCATCAAAATAGAGTCTGTCGCACATATCATAATCGGTAGATACGGTTTCGGGGTTATAATTGATCATAACTCCTCTCCAACCACACTCTCTAATTGTTTGTAGTGCATTAACCGAGCACCAGTCGAATTCAACAGAGCTTCCAATACGATATGCTCCTGAACCGAGAACAATAATTGACTTATGATCACCCAGATACTTTACATCGTTATAGGTACCGTTATAGGTTAGATATAGATAGTTTGTCTGGGCCGGAAATTCTGCGGCAAGTGTGTCTATCTGCTTAACAACCGGAAGGATATTGAGCGACTTTCTATAATCTCTTATTTCCAGTGATGAGATATCTATATCTCGCCTCTCTTTGTAAATAAGTCTTGCAATCTGAAAGTCGGAGAAGCCCTCTCTTTTTGCCTTAATTAGGAGCTCTGAATTTAACTGATCCTTATCTTCAAGTTGAGCCAGCTCCTTTGATGTAAGAACAATCTTATAGAGTTTATTTAAAAACCACCTGTCAATTTTTGTAAGTTCATGAATCTGATCTACGCTATACCCTTTTTGAAAGGCCTTAGAGATTACAAAGATCCTGTTATCTGTGGGCTCTCTCAAAGACTTGTCTATATCTTCAACCGTAATCTCCTTATTTGCCACAAACCCGTGCGCACCTTGACCTATCATCCTTAGTCCTTTCTGAATGGCCTCCTCAAAGCTTCGGCCTATTGCCATCACCTCGCCGACGCTCTTCATACTGGAGCCAATCTCTCTGGAAACCCCTTGAAATTTAGAGAGGTCCCAGCGAGGAATTTTACATACAATATAATCCAAAGCCGGCTCAAAAAAGGCGGGGGTGGTTTTTGTTACAGAGTTTTTCAAGTCGAAGAGTCCATAACCCAAACCTAGCTTTGCTGCTACAAATGCTAATGGATAACCTGTTGCTTTTGAAGCTAATGCAGAAGATCTACTCAACCTTGCATTCACCTCAATAACTCTATAGTCCTCTGAATAAGGATCGAATGCATACTGAACATTACACTCGCCAACTATTCCAATATGCCTTACTATCTTAATAGAGAGCTCTCTAAGAAGATGATATTCACTATTTGTTAAGGTTTGGGATGGAGCTACAACAATACTCTCGCCCGTATGTATTCCAAGGGGGTCGAAATTCTCCATATTACACACAGTTATGCAATTGTCAAACCTATCTCTTACAACTTCATACTCTATCTCTTTCCAACCTTTAAGAGATTTCTCAACCAACACCTGGGGAGAGTAAGAAAAGGCTTTTTGCGCCAATGCCTCAAGCTCCGATTCGTTATCGCAAAATCCGCTGCCTAAGCCACCGAGAGCATAGGCCGCTCTTAATATAACAGGGTAGCCCAAATCTTCTGCAGCTTTTTTTGCATCCTCAATATTCTCTACAGCATGGCTTTTTATGGTTTTAACCTCAATCTGGTCTAACTTTTTAACAAAAAGCTCTCTATCTTCTGTATCCATTATTGCCCTTACAGGTGTTCCCAAAACGTCTAGCCCATACTTGTCAAAGACACCGTTTTTAAAAAGTTCAACTCCGCAATTTAGTGCTGTCTGTCCACCAAAAGCAAGTAAGATACCCTCGGGAGACTCCTTCTTGATAACCTCTTCTACAAAGTATGGTGTAATAGGTAAAAAATAGATCTTATCTGCAACACCTTCCGATGTTTGAACAGTTGCAATGTTTGGATTGATTAGAACCGTCTCAATACCCTCCTCTTTCATCGCTTTTAACGCCTGAGATCCCGAGTAGTCAAACTCTCCTGCTTCTCCGATTTTTAAAGCACCCGAACCAAGAAGAAGTACCTTATTGTATTTTTTATTCATTTTTTTGAGGCTTTTATTATTTAGGAATTAATAAGTTGTAAATCTTTTATCTCTATAAAAGGTTTATAAAATTATCGAATAAAAATTCGGTATCGGTAGGTCCGCTGGAAGCTTCTGGGTGAAACTGGCATGAGAAAAAGGGTTTGCTTTTATGTTTTATACCTTCATTAGTTCCATCGTTCATATTTATAAACAGAGGCTCCCAATCATTACCCAGCGTTGCGTTATCTACTGCATATCCGTGATTCTGCGATGTGATAAAGCATCTGTCTGTACCTGCCATTCTTACCGGTTGGTTATGACTTCTGTGTCCGTACTTTAATTTAAATGTCTTTGCACCTCCGGCTTTTGACAAAAGCTGATTTCCCATACAAATACCAAAAATTGGTTTCTCTCCCTCAATTGCTTTTTTTATGTTATCTACTGTGATGGTACAATAATCGGGATTACCGGGTCCGTTTGAAATGAAAAGGCCATCATAAGAGAGAGTGGTAAAGTCGTAATCCCATGGTACTCTTATAATCTCTACATCTCTTTTGAGGAGGCATCTTATAATGTTGTGCTTTACTCCGCAATCAACCAACACAACCCTTTTTTTACCGCTTCCGTAATGTATAACCTCTTTACAGCTTACCAAAGCAACCTGATTTTCAAGGTTTGGATCACTCACTTGAGCCAAGCTCTCTCCCTGTGGTATTATTTTTCCTAACATAGAGCCCTTCTCTCTAAGAGTTTTTGTGAGTTCTCTGGTATCAATGCCGAATATTCCCGGAATCTTATGCTCTTTAAGCCATTCATCCAAGCTTTTTGCAGCGTTCCAGTGACTATAATCGAATGAATAATCAGAGATTACCAATCCTCTTACGTGAATCTTCTCCGACTCGAAGCAGACTGACAAGTTATCTGACGGCATATCTTCGGGAACACCATAGTTGCCAATTAGTGGAAAGGTTACACAAAGAATCTGACCAGAGTAGGAGGGGTCTGTTAAGCTCTCGGGATAACCCACCATTGCTGTAGAAAAAACGACCTCACCGTCAACGGCTTGGTCGTAACCAAATGAGTATCCTTTAAATTCTGCACCATTTTCCAGGTGTAGTACTGCAGGTTTGTAAAGATGCATTATTTTTCCTCTTTTGAATTTATATAAACTCGGCAAAGGTATATATAAATAGGAAATAATAAAACAGTAATTAAAAACTAAAGAGGCAGTATTTCTACATGCTTCTGGCAAAAATAGTCCAGAGTTCGGCTTTAAGCTCTCTCCATCTTTTCATGGTCATAGAGGCAAAATTGTGAGTATGAGAAGTAAGAAGTTCCCTTGCCTCTTCTCTTTTACCACTCTCTATAAGCTCTGTTGCTCTCTTTTCAATTGAAGGTGACATTTCGAACATCAACTCTTCAAATTTCATTATCTGTGGCTCTAAAAGCTTACGAGTTCTGTCCCAGTTGATTGTAGCAATTCTGTTTGTCTCTCTAAACCACCATATTGCAGCATCTTCTCTATATCTATGCTGACCACAAACACCAAACTCAGAAGGTAAAGATATTGTGCCTGAATAGATTGGGATTCTTGGACTCTGAGCCGGATTGTCAAATGAGAACCATGCTACACCTCCAACTTCGTCGGGTAACCAGTCTCTTAGCTGAATAATGTGAGAGTAGGAGCACTGAATAACAGCTATACCACGTATTCTCTCTGTAACACCTGGTTTAAGATGATTCAGCAGAGCTCTCATATCGTTACTCATGAAGTTGGAGATTGGTTTAACTACCTCTTTGTACTCTCCTTTAACTCTATCTCTGCGAGTTACCTCAACCAATAAATTTTTTGTCTGATCCCACTGTGTTCCATCGTATGTCTCTCTATAAAGTGCCATCACATCTCTTACAGATACTTTTTTGTCGGGTTTTACCGAGAAGGGTAACTCTTCTGAATCATAACTCAATCCAAGGGAAGGTGCGAGTGTGTTTAAAACAAAGAACTCTCTTATAGAGAAAGGTTTACTTCCATTATTGATTTTCCAGAAGATAAAATCGCCTTTTCCATCCCATAAACCAAGTTTTTGACACCTCGCCTTAATATCAGAGCTATACATAAAGTTATGCGTATCATTAAAATCAACCTTTGATATGCGTGGGATGTTAGCAGATATCCCTACATGATCGTCCGGAATTCTTTGAGCAACCCAAATGGCCGAGGGTTTTCCACTTGCACCTGAGCCAAAAATCTCCAACTGCCAAATTTCATTTTTATCTGCTATTGTAAGACATTCACCTGAATCTCCGTAACCATAGGTTTCTGCAAGTTTTCCAATAAGTTTAACCGCATCTTTTGCTGTAGAGCATCTTTGAAGAGCAACTCTCTGCAACTCCTCTATAAGAAAGAGTCCATTTTCGTTTACAAGTTCACGCCTTCCAACAATTGTTGTCTCACCAATTGCTAATTGCTTTTCATTTAAACACGGGTAAGCGGTATTAAGGTATGCAAAGGTTTCGCTTATGGCCGGAATTCTCCCCTTTTCACTAATATTTCTTAAATCCCATGGCTCTTCATTATGAAGAGTACCCCATAAAACCGGCTCTGTATCGCCCGGGTTAAAGCTTTTCCTTCCAACTATCTCCAACCAGGTGCGGTAATTGGAATCACATGTGTGAGCTGTCATTACCGAACCGTCTGTACTGGCTCTCTTACCTACAACAATAGATGTGCAACTCTCCGTAAAATCTGAATCATCGGGATTAATCCAAACAGGCAGCTTTTGGGAAAAAGCAAAGCTGACTGCAAACATAAAGAGTGTTGCAGCAAATAATTTTTTAAACCTCATAGTTAATAGTTTTAGTTATCAATTTTTTGTCTCTGTAAAAAACAAAAATATAAAAAAAGGGAGTATCTTTACTTCGATTTATTAAAAAATCTGGGAGATGAAAAGGTTACTTCTCATATTATTTTTGTTATGCAATCTAAATGCTTTTGCTCAAAAAACTATAATATACGTAGTTGAGATAAAAGAGGAGATTAATGCAGCTGCCGCAAAAAAATTATCTAAAGGGATTGAAGATGCCAAAAAGATAGGGGCAGACCACGTGATACTGCATCTAAAAACATATGGAGGTGCCGTTGATGCTGCAGATACCATGAGAACAGCTCTGCTTAACCTCTCTATCCCCACATCGGTTTTTGTAGACAACCAGGCGATATCGGCCGGAGCATTAATCTCTATAGCATGTGACTCAATCTATATGAGAAGAGGTGGCAGCATTGGAGCTGCAACAGTTGTTAATCAGGCCGGAGAGCCAATGCCAGACAAGTATCAATCTTTTATGAGAGCTATGATGAGATCTACTGCAGAGGTAAATGGGAGAGATCCGAGAATTGCCGAGGCCATGGTAGACCCCTCTGTCTATATTCCCGGAATCATAGACAGCTCTAAAGTGCTTAGTTTTACTACAGAAGAGGCGATTAAATATGGTTACTGCGAAGGGGTGGCCGAGAGTATAGAGGAGGTTGCATCCACTATATCATCCGGAGCAGAATATGAAATTAAATATCAGCGGCTTACATTAATAGACAGGGTTTTGTTGTTTTTTCTGACACCTTTTATGCAGGGATTGCTTTTGATGGTTATTGTTGGAGGAATATATTTTGAGCTTCAGAGTCCCGGCATAGGATTCCCCTCTATTGCAGCTCTCACGGCGGCAGTTCTCTATTTTTCACCTCTATATTTAGAAGGTCTGGCCGAAAACTGGGAGATTGTAATATTTGTCTCCGGAGTACTTTTAATGCTGGCCGAAATTTTCGTTATACCCGGATTTGGAATTGCAGGTATATCGGGAATCGTTCTTATGGTTACCGGGCTTGCATTTGCTATGATAGACAACAATCTCTTCTACTATGACGGTAATTTTAATTTTGTAGTGCTTCTAAAACCTGTCTCAATAGTGCTTTTATCGGCATTTGTATCGCTCTTAAGCTCAATTTTCTTGGCGGGCAAATACCTTAACACCAAAACCTTGCCTGCTATATCTCTAAGTACGGTTTTGGACGTAAAAGATGGTTTTTCCAGCCCCGGCAAGGAGTTAGACTACCTGGTAGGTAGGTATGCATTGGTGGTAACACACATGAGGCCTTCAGGTAAAATTGACGTAGATGGTAAGTGGTTTGAAGCCACAATGGAGTTTGGAACAGCCGATAAGGGGGAGAGTGTGGTTATATCTCGCTCAGAGGGTGGCCGTCTATATTGCGAGCATCCTGCTCAATAAGGTCAAGTAAAATATCTATCGCTTTTTCTTGTGGAACAGACCTGTATACCGCAGTTTTGCCTCTGTAAATACTAACCTTATCTCTTCCCTCTCCCACATAGCCATAATGTGCATCGGCCATCTCACCCGGTCCATTCACAATGCACCCCATAACAGCTATATTCAAACCTTTAAGGTGTGAAGTTCTCCTTTTTACCTCATCAAAAACCTTCTCCAAATTAAATAGCGTCCTTCCACAACCGGGACATGCAATGTATTCCGGTTTAGAGAACCTGCGTCTTGATGCCTGCATAATGTTCTCTTTAAAGTTTGCTATCTCATTATCTGTTATACTACCACACTCCAAAGCAACATCAACCTCAAAATCATCAATATCACGATTGAGTAACAGAGGACCAATCTCGCATGATGCCTTAAGTATGAACTCGCTATAATCTTTGGCTTTTATGGAGGTCTTTAATATCTTGCCCACAATTTTTCCCTTTTCATAAGATGTGGAGCTTTGGTTTGCAAAATAATCTGCTATAAACTTTGCAACCGGTATCTCATTCAGCGGGCTCTCGGTCAATGAAACTCTGATTGTGTCTCCTATCCCTTTTCTGAGTAGAGTTGATAATCCTACGGCAGATTTAATTCTTCCTTCATCTCCATTTCCAGCTTCTGTAACACCAAGATGTAATGGGTAGAGGGTCCCTCTGGCTTGCATCTCTTGGTAGAGCAATGAGTATGCTTCTGTCATAACAAGTGTGTTACTTGCTTTTAACGAGAGAATTATCTTGTTAAATCCATACTCCTCTGCCATCTCAATCCACTCAAGAGCTGCCGCACACATTCCCGATGGAGTATCTCCATATTTGCCGGTAATTCTCTCTCCCAAAGAACCATGGTTAATCCCTATCCTAACAGCAGTTCCATATTGATTGCAAACATCCATCAACCGATAAAACTCCCTCCTAGCAGTCTCGTGATCTTTAGCAAAATTTCCTGGATTAATTCTCACTTTGTCTGCAATTTTGGCCGCAGCTAGAGCAACCTCATATGAAAAATGAACATCGGCCACTAATGGGACATCAATATTGTTATCTTTTAACCTATTTTTAATAACAGATAGAGAATTAACCTCCTTTAACCCTTGGGTTGTAAGTCTAATTATGCTCGCTCCGGCATAATACAAATCGACACATTGCTTGTAAGATGCCTCAATATCTGAGGTAGGGGTATTACACATTGTTTGAACAACAACCTTATCTGCTGCTCCAACCTCTACATTTCCAACTTTTACTGTTATCTTCTTCATGTATTCCTATAGACGGATGTTTAGAGTTAAGCTTAGCATAAGCTGTTTTGGATATGTGAACAGATAGTCTGTTTCACTGAATTTCTTTGGTGAGTGGTAGTAGGATAAAGAATATAGATAATTACCCTCCAAATGCAGTTCAAATGGTTTTAAAATAAAAGCAAATCCTGTTCCTGCCGTAAATCCATAATCAATTTGATTATAGCTATCATCAAAACCCTCTCCGTTATAGTTCACCCTTGATGTCCTATAACCGGCAAAGCCACCTGCATTAATTAAAAACCGCATTCTCCAAAAATCGAAATGAAATTGCGATACAAATGGTATAGTGAATGCTTCAAACCTATCCTCTCCTAAATCGGATTTATAACCTTGGGTACTTTTAAGCACCCCGGTTTGAAATCCAAAAATATTAATTGTGCCCCAAAGTGAATGATAATAGGTGTAGTATACACCATAATTATCGGCGCTGCTTATACTTTTATATTTAAGATCGGGTCTGGTATCCATTCCACTAATGTTGTATCCTGCCCTGAATCCGATTAGATGATCTCCCCTCTTTTGAGCAGTTGCAAACGAAGTGATTAGTAGAAAAATTATAAGTAATCTTTTTTTCACAGCCGCCATCAATTTTTAAATATTGCAGTAATATCAATTGTTTGAACCAACTCGGTAGATTCCGGAATGGTAATGACTGCCGACCCGTCGGGGAGAGTGTAGAGTCTCACCTTCTCGGGCTGCCTCTTATTTAAAAGATTGCCTGTATCAGTTATACCATTTCCATTAATATCTTCAGTTATTTTTACAGAGTACTTACCCTTTTGGAGATATGGAAATTCAAGGGTCACATCGCTGTTTACAAAGTAGCTCCTAAACACTTTATCTCTGGTTATATTGGTAAGTTCAACTATATAAAATCCTTTTACCCCCTTAATATCAAGGGATAGTTTGGATAACTTCTCATCTTGAGGAAGTTTAACACTTTTAAACAGTGAGTCGTTTGTATGTTTGTATATATCGGTAAAGGCACTTCTTTTTGCTAGTAGGGTGTATTCGTGTCCCTGTAAAATTTTGTTTCTTGGTATAACGGTATAGTATCGGCTATTAATACTGTCTTTTACAAGATTATATGGGGCAGCAGAGGTATCTCCTCTTGGTGTTATCACTCTAAATAACAGGGAGTCACTATTAATCGATTTTAAGGGTGCCGGGAACTCAAGCACAAAACCTTTTTGTTCAAATAGCACAGGGTCTGCCTCCATAGTAAACTCTAACAGGTCTGTTCTTTTTCTCTTCTGCCCCGGAATCCTTCTTTCAGGCTGATTTGGCTCCTCTCTCTTTGGTTTAGGTGCTACCAGAGAGAACTCATCCTCGGCTGCAGTTAAATTTAGTAAGCTATCTGTTTTCATATAGTTTACGGTTAACTTTAATGTATCCGGAATAGGTTGCAGTGTATCTGTTAACCATACAACTAAGCTGTCTCTTCTAATGTTAAACTCCTTAATGTATTTTATCTCTTTACTTTTATTAAAATCCAGCGATAAAAGCTGAGCTCCGGGTGCCGAAAACTTAAGATAGAACATTCTGCTTTGCAGTCTCTTGGCCTCTCTGATATACTGCTTATCGGAGTCCTCTTTGAACATATACAACTTTATCTGCGATGGCCTTCCCAAAGCCGTTAATGTATCCTTTTCACTAACCGGAACAATTTCGGGCATCCCTTTTACCAGAACTATATTGGCCCTTACAACCGAATCACTAAATGCAATCTCTTCATTTTCTGGGTCATACTTATTGTTGCCATTATTATCTTTAAAGGCAAACACTCTATAATCATGTTGCGGAATATTTCTTATTACAAAATATCCAAACTTGTCTGTTTTGGCCATTGCGGAGGGTAGCGTATTAATAACTGCAGAATCCTCCTGATTTTTGTATACCGCTACAGTGGCATCATTGGCAGGCATCAGCGTTGCTGCATTGTAAACGGTACCCGAGATCATCATTGAATCTAAATATTTGCCGGTAGAGAATGGGAACACATATGCGTTAAATTGATTTCCTTCGTTGTTATCAACAATAGAGTTGCCAAAATTCAAAGTGTATGTAACAGACGAATCTAACTGAGAAGGAAATGAGGCGATAATGCTCTTACCTCTGATTTTAGTCTCAACTCTTTTATCTAAGGGAGGGGAGAGGTAGAGATTTTTTTGCGGCTCTTTAAGAACCACATACTCATTAAATCTCAACTCTATTTTCCCCTCTTTTACAGGAAAGCCAACAGCTCCGGAGTCTGGAAGAACTTTAAGAAGAACTGGTGGAATTGTATCTTTTATACCTCCCATAGGTGGAGCTGTTGTATTAGCACATGAATATTGCATCAACAATAAAACCGCCAAAACAGAAGTTAATAATATTGCTTTTAAAACCAGTTTTTTAATTTTACTTAACATCAATCCTCCTTTATCTCTGTTCTTATTACATTCTCCACTCCCTTAACTTGAGACAACTGCTTGATTAGTTTATCAAGATCCTCTGTACTGTGGACATATAAGTCTATGTAACCTTCAAAAATCCCATCGTGCGTCTCAATGAATATCTTTCTTATGTTTACACTAAGCACAAGCGTGATATATTGCGTGAGTTCATTAAGAATACCTATTCTATCAATTCCTCTCATGCTTATCCTGGCAAGAAATGATAGAACAGTGTGTTTGCTCCACTTTGCCTTAACAATTCTATCGCCATATCTTGCTGCAAGGTGTATAGCTTCGGGACAACTGCTTTTGTGAACAATAACCTCTTCATTGTCGTCTATAAAACCTATAACCTTGTCTCCCGGTATAGGTTTGCAGCATCTTGCCACTTGGTACGTGAGTGTTTTTTCAACAGGATTCTCCTTAAGAAGATAATCTTTTTTCTTGTCGATTCGTATCTTCACACTATCCTCGCTTGCTATCGATTCATTAACCTCTTCAGGATCGAAGTTATCCTCTGTATCTGACTCATTTTCTGAGTACTCTTCGCTAAAATCGAACTCATCTTCCCATCCTCCCCCGGTTATCTTAGAGAACTGTAAATTCCAATATCTCACAAATTTATTTTTGGAGTTCTTTTTAAGCATTTTTGAGAGGTCGGATAGATCTATAAGACCTGCGCCAATCTTACTGAAAAGCTCCTCTCTGTTATTTAATCCGTATGCTCCTGAAAGCTTTTTATAGACTCTCGCCTGGGGCTTTATCCCAAAATCTCTCAGTTTTTCATCCAAGATTGCTTTACCCTTTACCGAGTGGTCTTTAATCTCAGATTTTAGGGCCTCCATTATAAAATTCTTGGCCTTAGGTGTTTTAATAAAATCTAGCCACTCTCTTTGTGGTTTTTGAGATTCAGCCGTTATTATCTCAATTTGATCTCCGTTTCTTAACTCATAAGAGAGAGGGACCAGTTTAAAATTTGCTTTCGCGGCAATTGCTTTACTTCCAATTTCGGAGTGTATAGAATAGGCAAGATCTAATGCAGTAGACCCTTTGGTTAATGATTTAGATTCACCCTTTGGAGTGAAGACATATATCTCAGAAGATAAGAGGTCGGAGTGAAACCTATCTAGAAACTCCAATGCATTGGAGTCGGGATTCTCCAAAACCTCTCTTACCATATTAAGCCATTTGTCCATCTCATTTTCACTGGGCGAACCCATCCCTTTGTAGCTCCAATGGGCAGCCACTCCACGTTCGGCAAGCTCATTCATTCTGTTACTACGTATCTGAATCTCTACCCAATTACCCTGAGGGCCCATAACTGTGCAATGCAGAGCTTCGTACCCATTAATTTTAGGAGTACTGACCCAATCTCTGATTCTATCTGTTTTTGATAGGTAAAGCTCTGTTATAAGGGAATAAATATGCCAGCACTGAATTCTCTCAGGTTGATCTGGTCTGGATTCAAAAATTATTCTAACTGCATAGAGGTCGTAAATCTGCTCAAATGGAATAGACTTTGTCTCCATCTTTCTCCAGATAGAGTAGGGGCTCTTAGTTCTTTTTGTAATGGTAAACTTATACCCGGCACTTCTTAAACTTTCTGCAATGGGCTCTATAAACTCATCCATTGCACATCCTCGTTCGGCAACAGTTTGTGATATTCTACCCTCTATAAACTCATACTGTGATGGTATAGTGTAGAATAACCAGATATTCTCCAGCTCAGATTTTATACTGTACAGACCAAGACGATGGGCAAGAGGTATAAATATATACATTGTCTCACTCAAAATTTTTGCCTTCTTATGATCGGGCATAAAATCGAGTGTCCTCATATTATGAAGTCTGTCTGCAAGCTTTATCAGAATCACCCTTACGTCGTCGTTTAAGGTCAAGAGTATTCTCTTAAAGTTCTCTGCCTGCCCCGAGCTTTTTGAATCAAATGCACTTTTTATTTTTGTCAACCCATCTACCAATGAGGCAACCTTAGGTCCAAAAATTCTTTCAACATCTTCTATCGTATACTCTGTGTCTTCAACTACATCGTGGATGAGTGCCGTAACAATAGATTTATACCCTAAACCAATCTCCTGGACAACAATTTGGGCAACGGCAATAGGATGCAGAATATATGGCTCTCCCGATCTCCTCCTAACTCCATTGTGAGCAGAGCGGGCAAAATCGAAAGCTTTGAGAACAACTTCATACTCTCCCTGATTTGCACAACGTTTGAGACTCGCCAGTCGCAGTATCTCAAACTCCTTGTCTATAATTTGGTTATCCTTTTCGGTAAACATAAGTGGTTAGTATAACAGGTCTCTCTTTCCATCTTTAATGAGTTGAAGCTTCTGGGCAACATCTTCTCTTTTTTTAGGGTCCTTTACAAGCTCCAATTCACTCTCTATAAGTGCATAACCTGCTTTTTTTGTCTCTTCAGATGAATAATCTTCCAAATATTCGGCTAGTGTGAGCATTGCATTTGGTGTGCAAAATCTACCAATAAAACCGGGAATAGCATACTCCATAAAATGCTCTCCTGTCCTTCCTACCCTATAGCATGAAGTACAAAAGCTTGGAATAAACCCTTTCTGTAACAGCCATTTGATAACTGTATCCAACTCTCTTGAGTCACCTATTCTGAATTGCTCTCTTGACAGCTCCTGCTCCTCTCTCCTCTGTTCATGATATCCGCCAATCTCCAATCTCGTTCCTGCATCTATTTGAGAGACACCATACTCTATTACAGCATCCCTAACTTCGGATGTCTCTCTTGCTGTCATAATGAGACCTGTGTATGGGACTGCAATCCTAAGAGTTGCAACAAGTTGTTTAAAATGCTCATCGCTAACCTCATATGGTAGATCCAATTTCATACCGTATGCCGGTTTAATTCTTGGAAAACTGATTGTGTGAGGACCTACTCCATATTTGTTTTGGAGATAAATAGAGTGGCTCACTAAACCGAGAACCTCAAACCGCCAATCATACAAACCAAACAAGGCCCCAATTCCCACGTCATCTATACCTGCTTCAAAAGCTCTATCCATGGCATTAAGCCGCCACATATAATCACTCTTAACACCTGGACCAGGATGATATTTTGCATATGACTCCTTGTGGTAGGTCTCCTGAAAGATCTGAAATGTACCTATTCCCGACTCTTTAACAGTTCTAAACCCCTCTATATCTAAAGGGGCAGCATTTATATTGATTCGCCTTATCTCTCCATTTCCAACTTTAACACTGTAGCAGGTTCTTACAGAATCAGCAATAAATTCGGGGGTATACTTCGGATGCTCTCCATATACTAGAATAAGTCTTTTATGACCCTCTTTTTCTAGTTGAGTAACCTCTGCAATAATATCATCATCATTTAATGTTCTTCGAACAGCTTTTCTGAGAGTTTTTCTGAATCCGCAGTATTGACAATTATTTACGCAATGGTTACCAATGTATAGTGGAGCAAACAACACTATTCTTTTTCCGTAAATAGATCGTTTGAGCTCTTTAGCTGTTTCGAAAAGTTCGATCAGAGCTTCTGGGCTCTTGATTGCAAGTAGAGCTGCTGTCTCTTCCAATGTGAGAGCCTGTTTAGATTTGCTCTTTGCCAGAATTTCTCTGATAAGCGGCAAATCCTCTTTTGTATTGTTAATTAGGTGGTGAAGTTTATCTTCATTAATAAAGTTTTCTGCACCTTTTGTTAGTGAATAATCCATATCTCTTTATTTATCGATCCTGTAGTTATCAACATTCTGAAATGCGTGCGAGAGCTCAGCTCCAAAAAGTATTAAGGTCCAGCTGATATTCATCCAAATTAAAAAAAGAGGAATTGCTGCGAATACTCCGTATACAGCATTTAGTCCGGAAACCATAATCTGTGTCTCTAGATAGACCAACTGTACTATAATAAATGCAAATGCCAAAACAAGTGCGCTATTAAAGGCAGCAGCAATTTTAACTTTTGTATTTGGGATATACTTATACATCACTGTAAAGACAAGCGCAACAAAAAAATAGGCAGTCAGCCATGTGAAAATTGAGGTTATTGGAATATATCTGTCTATCTGAAGCCCTATAGATTTTAAAGTGTCTGTATATAACAGCCCCAAAGTCATAAATATAAATATTACAAATGGCGATACAGTCAATAAAATGAGATAATAGGCCACTCGTTTTCTGAAAGATCTTCCCGAACCGGTTTTCCAGATTTCATTGAATGCCTTCTCTATACTCAACATAAGCCAAACAATGGTTGATATCAGAAATAGAAAACTAATAATTCCAAAAAGACCGTTCTGACTCGATGAGATTATGTTTCCTGCAAATTTTAAAATGTATGTAATAATTTGCTCATTACCTTCAAAATATTTAAATAGAAGCTGTTCCAACTTCTCCCCAACTCCAAATCCGTTTGTTACCGCAAACATAAGAGATACAAAGGGTACTACAGACATAGCAGAGAAGTAGCTGAGTGAGGTTGCCTGAAGCCCAACTTTATCGTTGGAAAAACCCTTAATGGTCAATATCATAACCTTGAGATATTTTATCATGCGTGCTCGCATAATGCTCAATTGAGACATATCCAGATGCCATATGTCTGTTATTAGGAACCTTATGATTCTCTGATAGGTGTGTCGTATCTCTGTGTAACGTTTCACTAGAGCTTATTCATAAATTTAACTGGGTTAATAATGTATCTTGTGTGTGTACCGTTTCCTATCTCTCCCAAATCGTCAAACGCTTTAACGGAGAATGTCAGTTTCTTTCCGTCAATTTCGGAAAGTTCTGCCTGAGCATACACCTTAGCTCCCTGCGGAGTAGCTCTGATATGCTTAATATTGACCTCAATTCCAACCGTATCTTGATCTTCTGGTAAAGATTGTTTTGCCAGCAAGTGGGCGCACTTTTCCATCAGGGCAATCATACCGGGAGTAGCAAACACCTTTAATAATCCCGAACCGTAATATGCCGCAGTATCGCTCTCCTCTACCAGCTTCTCAATAATTAATCTATTTCCTACCTCCATATCACAATATATTATTTGCCATGGTTTTAAAACCAATCATAGTATCTTCTGTGGGGGTGCCAAGAACCTCTACATGGTCGGCTATCAGATTCCATTCCATTTTTTCTGCAAATTGTTTTAAAGATTTCACGCCACCTCCACTCCAGCTGAATGAACCGAAAAGCGAATAGTTTTTGAATCTTGGATTTAGAACCTCTAACTCGTTGCATAGATGGTGCATCATAGGGTGCATTCCTGCATTATAAGCGCTAGAACCTAGTATGACAGCTTTATATTTCCATATATCATTGAGTATAAAGGATGCATGTGTTTTTGAAACATCATATATTCTTATATTCTTTATACCCCTTTGCGCTATCAATCTTGCTAAATAGTCTGCCATTTTTTCTGTCTTACCATACATCGAGGCGTATGCGATGACTACCCCCTCCTCACTCTCATGTTTGCTCCATTTGTCGTATAATGCTATTGCTTTTTGCGGCTCGCTTCGCCAAACAGGACCATGAGAAGGACATATGATTTTTACAGGTATACCCTCAAGTTTCGCAAATGCTTTTTGAACCATGTTGCTATATTTTCCCACAATGTTAGAGTAATACCTTCTCATCTCATCTTCATAAAATGAGAAGTTAATCTCATCGTCGAATATTGCTCCATCCAGTGAGCCGAAAGAGCCAAATGCATCACACGAGAAGAGGATTGACTCTGTAGTATCGTATGTCATCATTGTCTCCGGCCAGTGAACCCAAGGAGTGAGTACAAATTTAAGTTTGTGATACCCTAAATCCAGAGTATCTCCATCTTTCACCTCATGAATGTTTGATAATCCGATTCCAAAATAGGATTCAATCATTTTGAATGCCTTATTATTGGCTACTATCTTTAGAGTTGGATATCTCTTAAGAAGCCAGGCCGTCATACTTGAATGATCGGGTTCCATATGATTAATAATCAGATAATCCAGCTCTCTTCCATCTAATATGCTCTCTATTTCGCCAATGTAATCGTCATGGGATCCAAACTCCAAAGTGTCTATTAAAGCACATTTCTGGTCACAAATCAGGTATGAGTTGTAAGATACTCCAAACGGCAATGGCCAGTTGTTTTCAAAAAGACTCTTTTTTCTATCATTTGTCCCAATATAGTAGACCCTATTACTGATATTAATTTTGCTCATTATTTGTTATTTATCTTTATAAAATTTTATTAAAAGTTACTATGTAAAGTTAGAAATTAATTGATTAAACTAAAAAACTCATCTTGGTTAATAATTTTTACTCCAAGCTTTTTGGCTTTTTCTAATTTGGAGGGGCCGGTATTTTCGCCGGCAACCAGATAATCTGTTGAAGAGGAGACAGATGATGATACCTTTCCCGAATTATATTCAATTATCGACTTTAGCTCCTCTCTTGAGACAGTAAATATTCCCGAGATAACAAAACTTTTACCCGATAAGATTGCGGTTACATCTCTTTTTGACTCTTCAAGATTGCTATCCATTTTAACACCAATTATTTCGAGCTTGTTTATCATCTCTATGTTTGCTTCATCCCGAAAGTAACTATACAGAGAGGCAGCCATAATCTCCCCAATATCCTCAACCTCTTTAAGCTCCTCTAAAGATGCGCTCATTAAGCTTTTCATCTCTTTAAAATGTAGGGCAAGGCTTTTGGCTGTAGTTTCACCTATATGTCTAATGCCCAGAGCATATATGAAACAATAGAAGGGCTTGGACTTCGATTTTTCAACACTTTCAAGAAATCTTTCGGCAGATCTCTCTTTCCAGCCCTCCATCATTAAAAGTTGATCCTTGCCGGTTGTGTAGAAACCCGTAAAATCTTTTAAATACCCCAAATCTACCATCTGCTCAATTGTAGCCTCACCTGCAAGAATATCCATTGCCTTTCTGCTCGCAAAGTGTAAGAGTCTGCCCTTGATCTGAGGGGGACAACCCAATGAATTAGTACAAAACCATTTAGATTCAATCTCCTCCTTCTTAAGTTTAGATCCACACTCAGGACACTCACTTGGGAATTGAGGAACCTCTGACCGGTAATCTCTTGCCCCGGAGTTAACACCAACAATTTTAGGAATTATCTCTCCTCCCTTTTCTACATAAACAGAGTCACCAAGGTGAATATCCAGTAGTCTCATTTGATCTTCATTATGCAAAGAGGCCCTTTTTACAACTGTCCCAGAAAGCAGTACCGATTGAAGGTTTGCAACAGGTGTAACAGCTCCGGTCCTTCCAACTTGATAATCTATAGATAAAATTTTACTCTCTGCTTGCTCTGCTTTAAATTTATAAGAGGTAGCCCATCTGGGCGATTTGGCTGTTGCTCCGGCTACTCTTTGACCCCAAATTTCATTTACTTTTATTACTACTCCATCTGTTGGGTAGTTGAGATCTTTACGTTTTTCATCCCACTTTTCAACATAAGATATAACCTCCTCTATGTTTTTACATTGAAGATTAAATTCCGATGTAGGAAAACCACTTTCCCGCGCCCACTTCAGGTACTCTAAATGGGTGTTGAAAAAGTTATTCTCTTCAACTACAGAGTAAATAACTAATTTCAGCTCTCTTTGTTCAGCAATAGCCGAATCGAGCAACTTGAGTGATCCCGCAGCCGCATTTCTTGGATTGGCAAAGAGTGGCTCTTGATTTTTTTCTCTAATTGTATTAATAGTGTCAAAAGAATCCCATGTCATGTAAACTTCACCTCTTACTTCAAAATCACCGATTGAAGAGGTTCGTGATATCTCCTTAGGAACAGTTGGAATTGTTTCAATATTTTTCGTAACATCTTCTCCTGTGGTACCGTCTCCTCTGGTAACGGCTCTCAATAGCTTAAAGTTAGAATATGAAAGTGATATTGCTGCCCCATCGAATTTTAGTTCGCAAACATAGGTAAAATTATCTCCAATTAATTTTTTAACTCTCTCATTGAATGAATATAATTCGGCTTTATCATAAGTATTACTTAACGATAACATAGGGTACTTATGACTCCATTGGGTAGTTGATTTACCATCATTTGAAACAGATAAATCACTTCCCACTCTTACAGTTGGTGAGTTAGTTGCAAAAAACTCAGGAAAGGCCGACTCAAGAGTTTGTAGCTCCTGTATTAGAAGATCGTACTCAAAATCAGTGATAATTGGCTGATTTTCTACATAGTATCTTCTATTGTGTATATCTATCTGCTCTCTAAGGATATCAATCCTTTCACGAGCTTTTACTTTTGATATCTTCATAATTTCTCATACAAATTTACATATTTTTTAATTATTATTAACTTTGCGGGCTCAATAAGTAATGTAATGAAAAAATCGATTGTAATTTTGACGGGGGGAGGACCCGCACCTGGAATGAATACTGTAGTAGGCAGTATAGCTAAAACATTCATTTCTAATGGATATCGTGTTCTTGGACTACACGGTGGATACAAAGGACTATTCTCTGAGAATCCCGATTTCACCGAATTGGATTTTTTGATGGCTGATGCGATTTTCAACAGAGGCGGCTCATATTTGGTAATGAGTAGATACAAACCAACAAAAGAGGATTTTGAAAAAAATTTCAATCTTAACTTTTTTATTGAAAACAATATTCAGCTGCTTGTAACAATCGGGGGAGACGATACCGCATCTACAGCCAATAGGGTTGCTAAATTCCTTGTGGAACACAATCACACTATATCTAATATTCACGTTCCAAAAACCATAGATAACGACCTTCCGCTTCCACTTCAAAGACCAACCTTTGGTTATGAATCGGCAAAGTCGGAGGGGGCAAGACTTGCCACTACAGTATACGAAGACGCAAGAACCAGTAACAACTGGTTTGTTGTATGTGCAATGGGAAGATCGGCCGGACACCTGGCCTTTGGTATCGGCTCTGCAGCTCACTATCCTATGATTGTGATACCTGAGATGTTTAATAAAACAACTATTACTGTAGATAAGATTGTTAAATTAGCTGTATCTTCGATAGTTAAAAGATTAATGCTAGGTATAAATTATGGCGCAGTAATGATATCCGAGGGGGTATTCCATGAGTTGAGCGATGAGGAGCTTAATAAATCAGGGGTAACATTCTCATACGACGACCACGGTCACCCGGAACTAGGAAAAGTATCAAAGGCTCACATATTTAACGAGATGTTAGAAAAACGAGTTAGAAGTCTGGGTTTAAACACAAAGTCCAGACCCGTAGAGCTTGGATATGAGCTAAGGTGCCAGTACCCAAGTGCATATGACTTGGTTTACTGCACAGAACTGGGAATAGGTGTTCACCAGTTATTTGATGAGGGCAAAACAGGTTGCATGGTGTATATAGATCACCTTGGAAAGGTAGAACCTCTTTATCTGCAAGATATTCAAGATCCTGTTACCGGAAAAATTCCACCAAGGGGTGTTAATTTAGAATCAGACAGAGTTCAGGCCGTAATCAAAAACATAATGCACTATATTACAGAAAGTGATTATGAAAGTGCATCTAAGATAATTTCAAATCCTCAGGATTACGATTTCAAGAAGATTCTTAACTGGCAATAATGGGAAAACCTGTTATATATCAGGTTATTGTAAGACTTTTTGGGAATACAAACGAGTTTTGTATTCCCAATTCTTCTTTAGAGATTAACGGTTGCGGTAAGTTTAACGATTTTACGTCCGCTCGTCTCCACAGTATAAAAGAGCTGGGTTGTTCTCATATTTGGTTTACAGGAGTGATCGAGCACTCTACACTAAGTGATTTTTCTAATTTTGGAATTGCAGCTAACCATCCATCTGTTGTAAAAGGAATCGCCGGTTCACCATACTCAATAACAGATTACTACAATGTATCACCTGCATTGGCAGTTAATGTAGAAAAGAGATTAAGTGAATTTGAGTCTCTTATAAAGAGAACTCATGAAGCCGGCATGAAGGCAATCATTGATTTTGTTCCAAATCACATCTCCCGCCAATACAAATCCCACTATCCAGATTCTAAAATAGGGCATTTTGGAGAGAGTGACAATACAAGTGTACACTTTTCACCTTCTAACAATTTTTACTACTTACCCGGAGAGAGATTCAAACCTCCATTTCAAAAAACCGGTATTGATAGTTACGATGAGTACCCGGCTAAAGTAACAGGTAACGATTGTTTTAGATCAGATCCATCTATATCGGATTGGTACGAAACTGTAAAGCTGAATTATGGTGTAGACTATATTAACGGAATGGCTGAGCATTTCCATCCTATACCGGATACTTGGTTAAAAATGAGGGATATATTAACTTATTGGATCTCAAAAGGTGTAGATGGCTTCAGATGTGATATGGTTGGAATGGTTCCTGTAGCTTTCTGGAGGTGGGTTATAAAAGAGATAAAAAAGATTAATAAGGAGACTGTTTTTATTGGTGAGATTTATGAACCCCACAGATACTCCGAATATCTGGATATTGCCGGATTTAATTTTCTCTATAACAAGGTTGGGCTTTATGATACTCTTTATGAAATACTTAAATTTAGCACCTCCACTCTTACTATAACTGAATGTTGGCAAAAAACCGGCACTTACGAAGAGAGGTTACTCAATTTTGTGGAGAATCACGACGAGGTAAGGTTGGCTTCGGAGATGCTTTCCGGATCTCCATTCAAAGCTCTTCCGGCAGCGGTTGTTTCACTCATGCTCAGTAATGCACCTTTTATGCTCTATTTTGGACAAGAGCTTGGGGAGAGAGGAATGGATCAAGAGGGATTTTCGGGATTAGATGGAAGAACCTCAATCTTTGACTATTGGTCATTAAAAAGTGTAAGAGAGTGGTTAAAAGGCACGAATGAGTCACAAATAAGGTCTGTTTACAAGAGGTTACTGGCAATTGCAGTTACCGAGAGGGCTGTTTATATGGGCAAACGATTCGACCTCCAGTATGCCAACCACTTCTCCGGTGGGTATAATGTCCATAAGCAATACTCATTTGCAAGATCATATGAAGATACAATAATCATTATATCTGTAGATTTCTCTCAGCAGGAGAGGTGCTTTACACTATCAATCCCTTCTGAAATGTTCTCATATTTTGGCATTCAAGACAACTCCAAGTTTAACGCAATAGATTTAATTACCGGTTTTGAGTTTAAAACAACTCTCTCATCTCAATCACTATTTGAGCTAAGTTCAGGCAATTTTGGGATCAATATAATTAAACTTTCACTTCAATAATATCATCCCATGAAGTTGTGTATCTTGGAGATAAATTATTCATATTATATTTAATCCTTTCAACTCCGCGAGTTCCTGTTACAATAGTCTCTCTTCCATATTTTGCATTAATATCATCCAGAGATTTCATAAGTTTTGCCTCATTTGCTCTCTCTTTTACACAGAAGAGCGATTCGGGAGTCTCCTCTTTTTTTGTAATATCACAAAGAATAACTCCGGCTTTTTTATAACCGGTCCCTCTCTTCATTACAGATAGTGCAGACTTGCCGGCAAGGGATACAATTTCAAAGGTGTTGTCGGTTGGTACTTCAAAAAGAGAGACCACACCAGTATAGTGGTTCTCGGCACCATATTTAAAGGGATTTGTCAACAAAAACACTATCATCTTTGCAGCAACACCCTTCTGTTTTCTTATTTTCTCTGCACAAGATGAAGCAAACATTGCAATTGCCATTATCACCTCTTCGTGATCATAAATGTCGTGCGAAAAACTTCTACTGGTACAGATCTGTTTTTTGTCGGGTATATTCTCTTCAAATGTATAGGAAGGGATTCCTCTTAACTCCCTCCATGTTTTTAATCCGGTGATGGTCATTCTCCTCTTTACCCAATCATCACTCAGGGCTATAAAATCTGCAGCACTATTTATATTTTTGTTCTTAAGCATTTTCGAATACTCTCTACCAATGCCCCAAACCTCATCTATTGGAAATCCCGATAGTACCTTTGAGATGTCTTCCTCCCTATGCATAAAGCAACACCCTTTAAGAGCGGGGTATTGTTTACATAATTTGGAAGCCACTTTTGCGAGAGTTTTACTCCTTGATATTCCAATACTTAAAGGTATTCCTGTGTCTCTTTTAATTATTTTAGGGATGTTTTTTAATAATTCCTCTATATCTTGGGGATTCACATCTCCGAAATCAATAAATGCTTCATCAATTGAGTACACCTCTACTACAGGAACCAAACTTCTCAAACTCTCCATCACCCTCCAAGACATATCGGCATACAACGAAAAATTTGAGGAGAAGACTACAACTCTCTCTCTGGAAACTAGCTCTTTAATTTTGAAAACCGGAACTCCCATTTTAATCCCAAGTGCTTTTGCCTCCTGAGATCTGGATATAACGCAACCATCATTGTTGCTAAGCACAACAACAGGACGCCCATTTAAAGATGGGTTGAACACTCTCTCACAACTAACATAGAAGTTATTGCAATCTGCCAGGCCAAATGCTCTTAGCATATTTGTCTAGTATTATCACCAGTACAGATCCGGTTGTTATTGCACTATAGTTTGCCAAAAGGTCTATCAGGTCGTACTCTCTACCAGGCATAGCTTTTTGCAAGAACTCAGTTAATGTAGATATTGCAATGCCGCTTATAAGCAAAAGCAGATATGAATATCTATTTGACATCTCCTTTAATTTATGTCCAAATGCAAACCATGCCGAAAATGGGAAGGGGAAAAACATTACAAAGTGCATTATCCTGTCTGCTCTCACTCCAAATAATCTCCAGGAAAGATCTACAGGACTCTCTGTAAATGTATGCAATGAGAAAAAAAAGACCATCCCAAGATAAATCAAGAAAAGAGTTTTAAATAGTGTCTTAATATATTGCATATATGTTACATTTTTTTTATCAGGTATTTGACAATGCCCCATATGTAGAAATCATTGTCTTTTGTAACCTTTATAGGGCTATATCTGCTATTTGCAGGAACCAATAAAATATAATCTTCCTCTACTCTTATTCGTTTTAAAGTAAACTCCCCATCTATATAACATACCGCAAGCGAACCTTCGGAAGGGCAAAGAGATCGGTCTACAACAAGCAGATCGCCGTCATCTACGCCATCATCAACCATACTGTCTCCGCTTACTCTTGCAAAGAATGTAGATGATGGGTTCTTTATCAGCTCTTTATTAAGATCTAATTTAATATCGGTATGGTCTTGAGCAGGAGAGGGGAAGCCGGCCTTTACAGCGGAATCTGAAAAGGATAGATAGATACTGCTCTGTGTGTCGGATGAGTATATAGTTATTTTTTTTGACACCCTTTTATAATTTTTCACAAAGATACTAGAATGGATTTAAAAAATTACGAGATTATGATGCTAATGAAATATAATTTACAATTGCAAAAACTAACAATATACAAAGCAAAATATTTAAATTTTTAGTATAATTCTCCTAATAAATTAGCAAATGATGTTATAACCTTTACTCTATTTAAGTAATATAGTCTTACATATTATTACTTTCTTCATAAAAACATATGCTGCATCAAATAGTTAGAGTGCTTGATACTGTGTTTATCTCTTTTTTTATATTATATGTTAAAAAATTGTTAATCATTTAAAAATTATTTGAATAATAAAAAAATTATAGTACATTTGTTTGAGCATGATAGTTTTGATAGCCACTTTGCAATCAGCACATTATGTAACTAATATTGTTTAAGCGGATGGACTTCTGCACTTATCAGAAATCAATGAGTTTGTTAAAAATAGTAATAACAGCTGTTTTTTTTTCTGTTTCATCCTTTTTTTTACACGCTCAATCCTCTCTGGAGAGGGAGTTTATAGAGGCAGGGTTTGAAAATGTTAAGCACATTGTTAATAGCGATAAAGAGATATTGTTTGCAGAGGGGACACCATTCAAACCCAGGAGCAGTTGTATAAAAGAGGCGGTCAAGATTGCTCAATCGTATGCTCTTAGTCAAGGCAAAGAGAGGATAGATGTAATACTTTTAGAGAATAAGATTCCGGTTTACAAACTGGAGGGGGCAAAATCGGGGGAGACAATGAAGTGGGAAACCGGATTTTACGACGGCAAAGGTATAAATGCTCTTTCACATGATGAAAAAAAGGGTGCATACAATGGCAGTGCAGGGAAAACAGATCTGAAGTTCTACCCTCAGTTTCGATTTAAAAACTACAGACTAGACAAGATGTATCTTGTTCAACTGAATTTGAATCCTGCGATTGAAACAAATTTATGGAGAGGGGCACTTCTTACTGCCCAGGTAATAATACCCGTATACAACGATTACTCCATAGAGGAGGGAAGAGTAAGGCCCGGATTTGTAACACTAAGCCAACAAACAAGACTTCCGGGAAATATACATCTCCTTGCTACTGTTGGAAATTTTAATAATTTCAGGGCAGGAGCAGACTTAAAGGCATTTTATGCCATAAGAGACAAAGTGGGAATATACGGACAGCTGGGGTTTACAGGATGGTCTCTGGCTATGTTCGACAAATGGGTAATGAAAGATTTTAATCAGTTTAACTGGAAAGCGGGGGCCAACTACTTCTTAAAGTCATTAAACATGTTAATAAACCTAAATATTGCAATGTATATGGCAAATGACATTGCAGCAAGAGGTGAACTGATCAGGTACTTCAAAAACTCGGCAGTTGGGTTCTATGTTCAAACGCTGGGCCATGAGGGGTATCCATTAAACGGGGGATTTTTCTTCTCAATAAATCTTCCTCCCGGTAAACAAAAACGCTCTTCATTTGTAAGAGTAACTACGGCAAACCATTTTGCCATGGAGTATATTGCCAGACCATACCCTCTTAGGGGCAGGATGTACGAGACATCTCCCGACGAGAGCAGTAGCAATAATTTTTTCAATAAATTGATTATAAATCAATATTTTAAATAATACCAAATAATCAAAAAACTTCAAATTATGGATGCAAAAAAACCATTTGAACTGTTTAAAAGGATAACATATTTTGTTCTCCTATCTATATTTCTTGCAGGTGTAACCGCCTGTGATGAAAAAGACGAACCAACACCGCCTGCACCTCAACCTGCAAAATATACAATAAAAGGACAGGTTTTAAACCAGCAGACCAACGCACCTCTATCGGGAGTATTGGTTACTATGGGAGTTTTGACTCAAACCACAAATGCTACGGGCAGCTTTGAGTTCAAAGACCTCACAGCAGCAGGTAAGTACACACTTTTATTAACTAAAGAGAACTTTTTCAGCTCTACATACAGTATAGAGTTTCAGGCAGCTGCACCAAATCACACTATAACATACACCTTGTCTGCAACAATGGTACCTTTTGTTCCGGGAGTAACTCCAATCAATCCTGCCAGCGGAGGTACAATTGCAATCACAGGAACTGTTCCTGCAGCACTCTCTATTCCTGCAAATACCACCATTAAAGATAAAGACAACAATGTTATTACCGGATCTGTTAATATTACTGCTGTCTCCATACCAAACATAATAGCAGGCGATGTTGTGAATCCGGGAATTGCAGTTCTGCAGTTTGGTCCTACCGGGCTTCAATTCAGCAATCCTCTTCCTCTATTGGTAGATAACCCTCTGTTGAACTACAGGTTTACCACAGTTCAGCTTGAGTACTTTAACACTACTTTAAGTAAGTGGGAGGTAAAACCGCAAGCCGTTACGTATACCCAGTCCAGCAACAAATACGGAACTACAATCAACCACTTTTCAAGCTATAAATTATCATTTACAGCAGTCAGAAGTTACCTGGGAGCTATAGAGGAGAATGTAGATGTTACAGATTATATAATAGAGAACAGAACTCTATCACCTATGAATGTGACAAAAATAGCTATCAAACGTAAAAATGGCTACTTCTTCCCAACACCACTAACTACGCTTCTATCTTCCAAAGGTGTAACAGGTGCAGATGCAACCAAGCTGGTATCAATCATTGAGGAATTTGTTAAACCTTATTATGGCAATACTGCAGCACTGTCTGCTTTGGCGGTTGTAAACGACAATGTTAGCGTTAGCAGAGTAATTCAGCCCGATTACAAACTGGTTACTACAGGAAGACAAGCAATTGACAGAAACACTTTCACATTCAGCATAACAAAACCAGATGGAACAACTACTACAATAGAGGTGCTTGTTCACTCTGCGGGTGCAGTTACACTATTCCACGAAGATAAATACTACACCCATGGACCACACGGATCGGGTGGTGGCGGATCTAACTAGGTTAAACAATACTCTTTGAATAGAGACTACAATATTAGTAAGAGACTTGGAGCGGTTACTCTGCTCCTGGTCTCTTTCTTTTATCTTAACGGACAAACCACAATGGGGGTTACAGGGTTATTAAACAGTCCGTCGGCTCAATTTTCAAAGGAGGGAACTGTAAAGATTGGTGGAAACTTTCTAAATACCAATATGACCCCTCAAACCTGGGACTACAACACATTTAATTTTTTTGTGAACATAACCTTTTTATCTTTTCTCGAAGCAGCAATTACAAATACTGCATTTGATCTCTGGAATAATGGAAAGTTCAGTAATGTAGACAGAGCTGTATGTCTAAGATTGAGGGTTTTTAAAGAGGGTAGATACACCCCCGCTTTCGTTGTAGGTTCTAACGACTTACTAACCTCCAACACATCCGGTTATTTTGACCCCTCTAAGGGGAACAAATATTTTGGTACTCACTATTTTGCGCTTAGCAAACATATAAATCTAAACAGCACAACTCTGGGTTTTCATGCTGCATATAATCTACTTTCCAGCACTAAGCAAACCATAAAATACCCCATCTCCGGCGGTATTACACTATCTCCATCATTTGCAAAACAGTTGACCTTGATTGCAGAGTACGACACAAGGGATTTTAACTTGGGAGGTAGTTTACTGATCTTTAAACACCTCTATTTTCAGATGTTTGTACAAGATCTTAAATACATCTCATTCGGAGCTCATTTTCAGTTTAATCTTTTGTAAATAGTTACCATCTTTATTGTTAAATTTGTCGCAAATAAAATATTGCGATGAAAAAAACAGCATTACTTTTTGCACTGCTTATCTCGGGAGCTATATACTCGCAAGATATATCGGGTAAGTGGTTTGGTATACTTAAGATTCAGAATAACGAACTGGCTGTAATTTTTGATATTACTATCAAAGACTCATTAATTAGAGCCACAATGGAGAGTCCCGATCAGGGTGTAAAAGATATTCCTGTAGAGTTTATCTCTTATGAAAACTCTATCCTTAAGATATCGGACTCTAGAATCATGATGAATTATACCGGCGTAAACACAGGTGAGGTGATTATGGGAACATTCCGCCAGAACAACCTCTCTTTTCCATTGAACTTATCTAAGAGAGCACCCAAAGGATACGGAAGGCCTCAAGAGCCAAAAGGGCCATTTACATACAAACAGGAGGAGATAATATTCATAAATAAAAAAGATAGTATTACACTCTCCGGAACATTAACAACTCCAGAGAAAGACTCTCTAAAAACAGTGGTAATATTAATAACCGGAAGTGGGCCACAAAACCGTAATCAAGAGATAGCCGGCCACAAACCATTTTTGGTTTTATCCGATTACTTAACCCGTAATGGTATTTCTGTTCTTAGATACGACGACAGAGGTGTGGGAAAATCCGGTGGAAAATTTCAAAGTGCAACCACTGTAGACTTTGCAGAGGATGTATATTGGGCAATTGAATATCTTAAATCCAGAGGAGAGTACAAACATATTGGCCTTATTGGGCACAGTGAAGGGGGTATAATTGCACCGATGGTTGCATCCAGAGGGGATGATCTTGCATCCTTTATTGTATTAATGGCTGGGACAGGTGTTAAAGGATGTGAAATATTGCTTGATCAACAGCGCCTGATCTCTGTTGCCGGAGGAATGAAAGAGGAGGACGTAGAGAGTTTATCCTCTGTGAATAAAAAGATTTTTTCATTGATAGAGAGCAATCAAAGCGATATAAAACAACTTAGAGAAGATATTAGATCTACTCTAAGGGAGGAGACAAAGGGGGAGCTTAGCGAAACTCAAATTTCTCAGCAAATTATGAATATTACATCGCCATGGATGTTGTACTTTATCAAATACGACCCATCGGAAGCTTTAAAGAGGGTTAAGTGTCCCGTTTTGGCTTTAAATGGCACAAAAGATCTCCAGGTTCCATACAAAAGAAATTTAGAAGCAATACACAAAGCCTTAACAGGAGAGGAGAGGAGTGAAAACAGAGTTGTTATATCAAATAACACATTAGTTACAACTATTGAATTAGAGAATCTAAACCACTTATTTCAATTTTCACAAACAGGACATCCAAATGAGTATTCAAAAATTGAAGAGACAATAAATCCTCAGGTTTTGACTCAGATAACCAGCTGGATCAAAAGCATAGTAAAGAGATAAGTGACAAATTGTCATAAAAACAAAGTGGTATTTTATTTGAAATAAATGATATTGAAGTCCCATTGAGAGGATTTGAAAGTTAATCGTATTGTTAAACCTAATTTAAAAGGAGGTCATCATGACACTTATTAGAAGAAACGAAAACTTTCCAATGTGGACAAATATCTTTAACGATATTTTTAGCCACGACTGGAATGATTGGTCTCTAAGGAATTATTCTATGACAAACACCACTTTGCCATCGGTGAATATTAAAGAGACAGAAAATGAATATGAGGTAGAAGTTGCGGCTCCGGGTATGGAGAAAAGTGACTTTAGAGTAGAGGTGAACCAAGGTATACTCTCTATTTCATCGGAAAAAAGATCAGAAAAAGAGAGCGATGAGGAGGGAAAATACACAAGAAGAGAGTTCAGTTACCAATCTTTCTGCAGATCATTTTCATTGCCAAATAGTGTAGACAGCGAGAAGATATTTGCAAAGTATGAAAGCGGCATACTTAAAGTAGTTATCCCAAAAAAAGAGGAGGCAAAACCAAAGCCGGTTAGGATGATTGACATTGAATAAACCAAATATTAGATCTCAAAGAGTGAGGGCCCGTATGAGGGCTCTCTCTTTTTTATTAAATCGCAGCTATATGGATAGGCAAACTCTCTGAAATCATCTCCTGAAAGCCACCTTTTTTCGTCTTGCTCTTTAAGTATAACAGGCATTCTTTTTTTGGTATGCACAGAAGCTACTATTTCGTTAGCCACAGTAGTAACAATTGTGTATGTGATTATATCCTCTCCGGTGTTAAGTTTTAATTTCGAATAGAGCCCTCCAAACGCAAAGAGATTCTCATTTGGCAATGTAAACAAAAATTTATTTTCATAAAATCCATCAGCCAATACTAAACATCTGTTAGATAGTATCGTCTTATATGATCTCCTCTCCTGAAGCGTTTCAATCCTTGCGTTTAATGTAAAATTTCTAAGATTGGTATCTGAATCGATATTCAATATCAAACCCCATCCCGCAGGAATAAGCATATCAACCTTATAATCTGCAATAATGGGAGTTTTAGGATGTGAAAACCCATTATATTTAGTTACCGGAGTTAAACTACTGTCTTCTGAGTATGTGGTCTTAAATCTTTTTGCCACCTCTATTGCCTCTTTAGATTGTCTAAAGTAAAAACACATCAGTACAGCTCAATTTTTATTGGTTTACTGTTAAATCCCTCTCTGAATGGATCTGTCTTTATTGAAAGAATCATTGAATAGACTCCTGGTGAGAGCTCTTGAGGAAAGAGAAGAGTTAAGTCTGTCTCATAAAATTCGTTTGCTTGCATTATTGCTTTAGGGAAGCTGTGCATAACAGGGTAGGAGCTCTTTTTGCCGCGCGAAGCCAATACTAACCTCATCTCACTTATGAACTCTTGAGATTGAAGGTTGATTTCTCTTTCTGAGTTATTTTTTACTTCAACCCTTACATTTACACTGTCTCCAATCTTCAACTTTGCGGGAAGTTGATTGGTAATGTTAATAAAAATCTCTGATGTTAATACTAACGAGTCTGCAAATCTTACATACAAACTATCTTTTGATAAAATAGGAAAAGAGAGAGCTTTTGGGTCATTGGCATCGGTGACTATCATAACAGGTCTATTTATAAATTCAGCCCTATAATTATGAAGATCATATTGATTCTGTCTATAAAATACGGAGTTTACAGTAAACGCCTTTTTCTTAGTATAAAACTTATAAACCGATGGTCTCTGATAACCGTCTCTAAAAATTACTGCCCTCTCTCCGGCAATATTGCTTACCTGTTCTGCCCATTTTTTCTGATTATAAAACTCTAATTTGATAGGTATTGAGTCTATCAGTAAAACCGCTCTGAATATGAATAAGAGTACAATTGAAGGAAATAACAGTTTAAACAAAACAGTCTTAATAAACCCGAAGTTACTGTGTTTGTAGATAAGCATAATAATTGGAACAGATGCTGCTATAGTCCATTGTGGCTCGGCATGCCCTCTAAAAGTTGTTGCCCAAAAGAAGAGAATCATACCTGCTGTAATGTAGTAGAGAGCCCTTTCAAATTTTTCTGACGGTTTAAACTTTATAAGTATGTATAGCGCTGCTATCAAAGCAAATGGATTGAAATTAGCCGCTTGGTTGGGCAAAAATTCTAAAAAGTAAGATATCTTAAATGGCTTTGATCTGCCAATTGTATGATATTTAAATGATGGAAAATCATTATCTATCTGCCACAAGATATGAGGTGTTAGAAGAAGTATTGCAGATAACCCCGATAACCAGAACCTATAATTCAAAAGCAATTTTGGGTTAGATAGAATTACAAGGGCTATTACCAACCCCCCTTGATATTTACTATAAACAAGCCCTGCCATAGAGATTGTGAGAAGAGCCATATTTGCTATGCTCTCGTTGTTAAGGAATCGCTTGTATGATAGAAGAAAAAGTGCTGTAAAGAAAAGTAAAGGAGAGTCGGGGGTAGTGACAAAACCATAAACAACAAACATTACAATTGAACCGGCAATACCAAAGAATATGAGGATATCTTTGCTGCAACTCTCTTTGTGGTCTATGATTTTCCAAATAATTAAAAGAGTAAAGAGCTGTAGCAGCACTGTCATAAATCTTACAGAGAGCTCCTGATTAAAGAGCAGGGAGCTCATCTTAATCATCACTGCAACTAGTGGCGGGTGGTCGAAATAGCCAAAACTAAGATGTTGTGAATAAAAATAGTAGTAAGCTTCATCTTGAATCACATCTGTAAAAGCAGACTGAATTAGATTGACTAAAAACCACAAAAATAAAAGAGCACAGAATAGCACTCTTTTGTTCTTTAAGAGACTCTTGATTTTATGACTCATCTAAATTTATTGATTTAAGAACCTATCGACTATAGAGTAAAGAAGATTTTTATTAATCGGTTTTGAGATGTAATCGTCGCATCCGGCAGCAAGAGCTTTCTCTCTGTCTCCAATTATTGAGTAAGCCGTTTGAGCAACAACAGGCAGATTGGGTTTAAAGTTTTTTATAAGTTTGGTAGATTCAAAACCATCTAGTACAGGCATTTGAATATCCATTAAAACAAGTGATATTGAGTTGTCTGTGGAGACTATCTCAAAAGCACTTTTACCATTAAGTGCCCTTATGACAGGTATAGAGTATTTTTTTAGAAGCGTGTTGAGTAATGTAAAGCTAGTATCGTCGTCCTCTGCCACCAAAATCTTTTGGGTCATCTCTTTATCTTTTACTATTTCACCTCCTTTAATTTGTAAATAAAACACCGAACCTCTCTCTTTTTGAGACTCTACCCATAATTTAGCACCTATCAAATCTGCTATCTGCTTACAGATAGAGAGGCCAATTCCTGTTCCTCCATGCTTTTTTTGATAACTTTCATCTTCTTGCCTGAATGGGTCGAAGATGTGTTTCATAAATTCACCTCCTATCCCTATGCCGGAATCCTTAACGTAAAATATAACCGATCCCTCTGATTGGCTTTCGAGATTATCACTACATACTCCAATCTCCACAAAACCCCTCTCTATAAATTTTATCGAGTTTCTCACCAGAATTTGAAGCGCATGTGTAACAAGCTTGTTATCCAGCATATATATGTTTTCTTTTATGCTTTCAGGAACGTTTTTTATAATTGCAATTTCACCCTTTTTGAGCAATCTAATCTCTCTCTCGGCGTCTATGGCAATCTTATCAATAATTTTTGATACATCTACCGGCTCAGGCCTCACTTCTATTTGAGTCTCTGTTACAATACCAAGATCAATAATATTATCTACCAAATTTTTAAGGTAGATACCACTGTCTGATATTGTAGCTGCAAAATTTCTGATATTTTGCTGATTGCTCTCCTCAATAATAAAATCTGAAAAGCCGATTATTGCGTTTAGAGGTGTTTTAAACTCGTGAGTTACAGAAGATATGAAGCTGCTTTTAATGCGCTCACCCTCCTCTGCTTTTCTCTTGGCTTCTACCAGATTGTCAATAAGTCTCTTCTCTTTGGTAATGTCTTCTTTGATTGCAACAAAACTTACTATTGTTCCGGTGTGGTCATAAACGGGAGAGATTATAGATCTGTCCCAATATAGCTCTCCATTCTTCTTTTTATTGCAAAACTCTCCACTCCAATTTTTTCCGCTTAATAATGTTTTCCAGAGCTTTACGTAGAGATCAGATGAGTGTACTCCTGATTTAAGAATAGATACACTTTGCCCAACAAGCTCATCCTGCGTGTAACCGGTTGATGTACAAACAGATGGGTTAACCTGTTCAATAATACCGTTAGTGTTTGTTATCATCACCCCCGTGCTGCTGTTCATTACAGCATGAGATAGTTTGAATAACTCCGACTGTAGTTTATGCTTCTCAGTTACATCAAAAACTATAGAAAAAAGAACAGGAAGATTATCGTAGTTCATGGTGCCTGAATAGACCTCCACGTCACAAATAGATCCGTCTGCTCTTCTGTGCTTGAAATTGTAAAGTCCTCTTTTTTGAAGAACTGCACTCTCCATCTCTACAGAGATCTGCTCTTTATTTAGAGTGTTAATCTCCCAGATGTGCATACTCTTCATCTTTTCACGGCTCCAACCATAAAAGTTTTCTGCAGCTATATTTACATCAAGAACTCTACCTGAATATGGTTCTATGATTAGGAATACAGAGTGATTATTTTCGAAGATTCCCCTAAATCTCTCCTCGCTCTCCCTTATTTTGTGCTCAAGCATCACCTCCTCTGTAATGTCTGTTACCATTACAAATTTGGCATCCTTGCTTTTATAGTATATCTTAAATGAACTTATCTTTACATATATAAGTTCCCCTCTTTTGGTAACATGACGCCATCGGCTACCGGGGTTATAGAGATCTTTGTCTGAATCGATATCTTTGAGAAGCGCCTCCACGTCGCTTTTGGGACGGATATCCTTAAGGGTCATTTCAAGAAACTCCTCTCTAGAATATCCGTATTTAAGCACAGCAGCAGTGTTAACTTCAAGGAATCTTAAAGTTTCAAGATCGTAAATCCACATTGGTTGAGGATTTTTCTCAAAGAGGAAGCCACAACTGTCCATCTACTGAAGGTTTTCTACAAATTTACAAAAAATGTAGTAATCAGGAGAATTTAAGCGCTCTTTCTTCTGCCTCTTCTCCAGTAATCCCTTTTCCTTCCCGATTTAACAGGATTCTCCCTTTTTGCAGGTTTAGGTTGTAGCTTATCTAAGCAGATATTGCATTCGAAATCGTGCCCCTTTACAACATCAATCTCTTTGCCTATAAGTTTTTGAATGCTTCTCAAAAGACCAAGTTCACTTGAGTCGCAAAATGAGAGAGCCGTACCCTCGTATCCGGCACGTCCGGTTCTCCCTATTCTGTGTACATATGTCTCAGGATCTTCGGGAAGATCGAAATTGATTACGTGCGATATTTTATTAATATCTATACCTCTTGACGCAATATCAGTTGCTACCAGAACTTTTGTTTTTCTCTTTTTGAAATCCATAAGACTTTTCTGTCTTGCATTCTGGCTTTTATTTCCGTGAATAGAGTCGGCATTGATACCGGCTTTATTTAATGTCTTGGATATTTTATCGGCACCATGTTTGGTTCTGGAGAATATTAAAGCCGTCTCTACATCTTCGTTCTCCAACAGGTTTATCAATAGTGATGTTTTACTCTCTTTTCCTGTGAAATAGAGATATTGGTCTATTGTATCTACTGTAGATGAAACAGGAGATATCTCAATTTTTACCGGTTCGTTTAATAATTCATCGGCCAGCTCTGCTATCTCTTTCGGCATTGTTGCAGAGAATAGCATTGTCTGTCTGTTGGCCGGAATTCTGGTAATAATCCTATTGATATCATCAATAAAACCCATATCCAGCATCCTATCTGCTTCGTCAAGTATAAAATGCTCAACCATTCCCAACTTAACATAACCCTGGCCAATCAGGTCTAACAACCTGCCCGGGGTAGCTACCAGTATGTCTACTCCTTTTTTAAGTGCTTCGGTTTGTGATCTTTGGCTTACACCTCCGTACACTACGGTGTGTTTTAATTCGGTAAACTTTGCGTATTTGGCAAAACTATCTCCAATTTGAGAGGCAAGCTCTCTTGTGGGTGTAAGAACAAGAGCTTTTATAGCTCTCTTTTTTGTTTTGGCAACATCCTTTTCCCTCTTAAAATTAAAAGGTTCAGAGTTGCTACTGTTGTAAAGACTCTGAATAACCGGAATAGAGAATGCAGCAGTTTTACCTGTGCCTGTTTGTGCGCAGCCCAAAATATCTCTACCCTCTAATGCTGTTGGAATTGCTTTTTCCTGTATAGGTGTCGGGACAGAATAACCCTCTTTTATCAAAGCCCTTAATACCGGCTCGATAATGTTTAATTCGTTGAATGTCATTTAAAAATTTTGCAGCTGCAAAGCTAAGACAATAAATTGACATAGACACCAATTTCTTTGAATATGTTTTCAAATGCTTTCACTACAGCTTCCTTTATTGTTTGCATATCAATATCATACCCCTCTTTATGAATTGATGTAACAAACTCTTTGTGATCTCTTTTTTGTCTGTATTCGGGCTCTCTGGAGGGGTGTTTTAAATACTCCGATAACAGTGAGGGTTCCTCTGAGATATTAAGTACCGAGTGGTAGAAAAGAGACGATCCGGTAAGGTACATAGATGAACCCATAATTTTTCGGTTATTGATTGAGAGGTCAGAAATACCTTTTGAATAGAGGTTCTCTATTCCAATTTGCCCTAAAGAGGATATAAGATGTCTGTTTATCAATTCAAATACGCTACCGGGACGGTCTGTTCTTGAGTGACAAAATTTTGCCGAAAAAACAAGCATTTTAGGAGAGAGTATTACACTCTCTCCTCCGCTTGGTCTTTTGAATATCTCAATATTATCTCTCTTTGCCCTCTCAATATATACAGAGGAGTCGGGCCTGTTTGCTCTACCCAATATAATGTACCTTTTGTCCGGCTGCCAGATATAGAAATCGTACCGGTTTTCAGATTTTAAAATCTCCAGATCGGGTAGGGGATATTGATTAGTAGACATTTGCTACTTGTGAATTGCTTTATCTACCGCCTCAAAACCTGCCTCCATAAATACCTCCGAAACAGTAGGGTGGGTGTGGATTGTTCCTGCAATATCGTATACTGTTGACTCTAACTGCATATAGGCAGCTGCCTCGTTAATCATATCGGTGGCATTAGGAGCAACAATTTGAACACCTAATACTTCGCCATATTTGGTTTCAGAAAGTATCCTCACAAACCCCTCTGCACCCCCTTCGGTTTGAGCTTTACCGTTCGCCGATAATGGGAATTCACTAATTTTGTAATCTACTCCACTCTCCTTTATCTTATCCTCGGTATAGCCAATCTGAGCTGCTTCGGGAACAGTATACATATTCATAGGCAGCTTCTCTATCTCCAGCTTGTAGTCTATACCATTCAATCTGTTTACTACGTTTAACCCTTGAGCCGAGCCGATATGCGCATACATACTCTTTCCGTTTACATCTCCAACTGCAAAGATCCCCTTAACAGAGGTCTCAAAGTTTTGGTCGGTAACTATATAACCGTTAAAAGTTTCGATAGGTATATCACTCAGGGGAATATTTCCCTTTCTGTCCAGTGCATTGATTATTATGTCGCATCTTACCTCATCTGAATCTAAAGTCAGCAACCCATCTTTTACCTTGTTTTTAACACTCTCGACACTCTTGTTAAATAGGATTTTTATCCTCTCTTTCTTAAGTTTATTAAGAATATAGTTGCTTATATAGGGGTCGGCTTTTGGCATAATACTCCCCCCATCTGAGATTATTGTTACCTCTTTCTCCATCATGGAAAATGCTTGAGCCAGCTCAATGGCAATAGGTGATTTGCCTGCTATTACTATATTTTGAGGAATCTCTCTCTCTGTAAACAGATGTTTTACATCTATTACCAAATTGGCATTATCTGACTCGATTTTTGGAGAGGTAGATCCTGTTGCAACTACTATATTCTTTGTCTCCAATAATCTGTTTTCAACCAGAACCGAATTGGCCGAAACAATCTTTGCCTCCCCTTTTATAACATCTACACCATTCTTTTTTAAGAGGAACTCAACACCGCCTGTAAGTTTCTTTACAATCCCATCTGATCTTTTTATGGCTTTATTCCAGTTAAAGGAGACTGCTTTTTTATCTATGCCATCGATTCCAAAACGAGAAGACTCTTTAATTATCTTTTGATATAGCTTTAAACTCTCCATTAATGATTTTGACGGTATACAACCCCAATTAAGACACATCCCACCAATTGTATCTCGCTCGATAATTGCGCACTTCATTCCTGTTTGTCCGGCTCTTATAGCAGCAACATAACCCGCCGGCCCCGAACCTATTATTATTATATCATACATAGTAAACAATTTTTAATCCATTAATAGTAAAACCGGATCTGATAAATATGCAATTATGCTGTTAATAAACCTTGCAGTATCTCCACCATCGGCAATGCGATGATCTACACTCAGAGAGAGCGGAAGGACGGTGCCCGGTACAATTTCATTATTCTTTACAATAGGTTTTTTGTGTATTCTTCCAACTCCCAGAATTCCGGCTTGAGGATAATTTATTACCGGAACTGCAAACAAGCCCCCTATGCTTCCATAGCTGGTAATTGTAAACGTTCCATCCCGCATATCATCTAGAGAGAGTTTTCCATCTCGTGCCTTATTAGATAAAAGTTCTATCTCTTTAGCTATGTCTTTAATAGATAGTTTGTCGGCATCTCTGATTACAGGAACTACCAACCCTTTATCGGTATCGGTTGCTATCCCAATGTTATAATATCTCTTGTAGATCATAACGCCTTTATCTGAATCCATCTCTGCATTTAACGCCCTGAACTTCTTTAACGAAAGCGCTACGGCCTTAACAATAAAGGCCAAATATGTAAGCTTAACCCCATCTGCTGCCATTGCTCCTTTAAATCTCTCTCTGATTGCACTTAGCTCGTCTATGATAACCTCTTCAAATACCGTCATGTGAGCTGCATTATGCTTACTCTGTATCATGTTTTTGGCTATAGTTTTCCGTATTTGTGAGAGCGGCTCTACCTCTGTATGCCTGTCGGGAGTTGCTGCTTCGGTGGTTTTATCGCCCTTAACATAGTTAAGTACATCCTCTTTGGTGACTCTGCCTCCGGGGCCCGATCCCTTTATTTTATTTATATCTGCACCTAAATCTTTTGCCATTGCTCTGGCAACAGGTGTTGCAAGAGATTTTCTCTCTTTTTGTGAGTCGGATATCTTATCTGGCACACCCTCTTTGCTGGCTGTGAGCACAGCACTGTTACCGGCAACTTCAAGTGTTCCAACAACACCGGCACCCTCTTCTTCAACTGCTTCTGTTGTTGTTTCTATTGTGCCGTCTATTTCAATCTCAACAAGAGCAGAGCCAACGTGAACTACCTCGCCCTCTTTTCCAAAACGTGCTGCAATTACCCCATTTTTAGGAGAGGGAATTGCAGTAACAACCTTGTCTGTCTCCATTGTACAGAGGGGATCACCCATTTTAACGATTTGTCCCTTCTCTACATGCCACTCAATAATTGTTCCCTCTTCAAGACCCTCACCTATATCGGGAAATTTAAATATATATCTCATAATTTCAATATTTTACAGTTTTTTCAATCTCATAGAATATCTTATACTGATCCTGCATATAGTGATGCTCTCCCTTTGGTAAAGGAACAATAACATCGAATCCCGAAACCCTTGCAGGAGGAGCTTCCAGGTGCAGGAATGCTTCATCAATAGCAATCTGACTTATCTCTGAACCAACTCCGTACGTTTTAGGCCCCTCGGTTACTGTTATTATTCGTCCTGTCTTTTTTACAGATTTTACAATAGTCTCTTTGTCTATTGGGTATATAGATCGTAAATCTATAAGCTCAACGCTTATACCTGCCTCTTTAGCCATAACTATGGCCTTCTGAACCTCTCTTACCATTGCTCCGTACGCTACTACTGTAACATCTTTACCCTGTTGAAGAACGTTGGCCTTTCCAAGAGGAATAGTGAACTTGCCCTCTTGAACCTCCTGCTTTATAGCTCTATATATTCTTTTTGGTTCCATATATAGTATTGTGTCTTTGCTCTCTATGGCAGAGATCAGCATCCCTTTAGCATCGTGAGGCGTAGAGGGTACCACCACTTTTAACCCCGGAATATGTCCAAAGATTGCCTCCATACTCTCGCTGTGGTGCTCTAATGCGTTTATTCCGCCTCCGTAAGGCATCCTTATTACCATAGGTGTTTCGTGAACACCCCTGGATCTGTTTCTCATTCTTGATGCATGGCTTATAATCTGATTAAAAGCTGGATATATAAAACCGCAAAACTGCATCTCAACAACCGGTTTTAATCCTGCTACAGCCATACCGATAGCGGTGCCCACTATACCCGATTCTGCTAAAGGGCTATCGAAGACTCTATGAGAACCATACTTCTGCTGAAGCCCCTCTGTAACTCTAAAAACTCCCCCCTCAACACCAACATCCTCTCCGTATACTATAACGCTATTGTCTTCTGCCAACTTTATATCCAATGCATCGTTTATTGCATTGACCATATTCATTATTTTCATCACTACTCAATTTTAATTACTTAACCTTCTCTTTTTTCCACTGTAAAAATCTATCGTACTCCCTCTCTTGTTCAATCAGATCGTCGGGGGTATCGGCATACAAGTACTTAAAGATATCTTCTTTAGGATAAGGTCCATAGTTTTCTGCCTCTATGAATTGTCTATCTACCTCCTCTTTGTATTGAGGTACAATTTTTTGCTCCTCCTCTTCGCTCCAAAGAGATCTCTCAATTAAATAGATCTTTAATCTATTAAGCGGATCTGTCTTTTCCCACTCCTGCTCCTCCTCTTTTGTCCTGTATTTGGTAGGGTCGTCGGATGTTGTATGAGCCCCCTTTCTATATGTTACTGCCTCTATCAGCACAGGGCCTTCGCCATCTTTGCAAATTTTAATGCTCTCCTCAATGGCTCTATACATTGCAAACAGGTCATTTCCATCTACTTTTACCCCTTTTACTCCGTATGCAACAGACTTCACTGCAAGTGATTCAGATGCTGTCTGCATATGAGTAGGGGTGGAAATTCCATACTGATTGTTCTGAATAATAAAAATTACAGGAACCTTCCAAACTCCGGCAAAATTTACAGCTTCGTGGAAATCTCCTTCAGATGTACCTCCGTCACCCACAAATGCATAAACTATTTTATCTTGATTGTTATACTTTATTGAGTACCCTATTCCCGAAGCATGAACAAGTTGTGAAGCAATAGGGACGCTGATTGGCAGCGTGTTTTTTGCATTAATATACTTAGAACCATCTTCGTATCCCATGAAGTAGAGAAAAAGCTGTTTCAGGGTTACTCCTTTTGCCAACATAGTACCCATCTCTCTAAATGCCGGAACAAGCCAATCCTCTTCTCTAATTAGAGCACCTGCTGCAGCTGCTATGGCCTCCTGTCCATAGTTTGGAGGATATGTATAAATTCTGCCTTGCCTCTGATAGGAGACAATTTGCAGATCGGCTGTCCTGGCAAAAAGCATATCTTTGTAAATCTTTAGCAGCTTTTCATCGGGAATTTCCGGCATCCAGTTTTTATTGATAACTTTGCCTTCGTTGTCAATAACCTGGAACATAGTATTTTTTAAGGGGTTAAATTCATTAAACATCTCTTCTAAAATTGAATTGGTTATAAAATCTTATTTGACTATAACAATTTATTTCATTTTTTGTTGAAATGGATAAGGTTGCAATATTAAATAACATATTCTCTGATTACTATGAGAATTATGCCGTAACCAACGCAACGATAATATTAGAAAACAACTCGTTTTCTGCTCTCTTTGAGTTGATTTGCGACCTTAACATTAATCCTCAAAGCAGTCAATATCTTAAACCATACAAGAGAAAATTAGAGAAAGCAAGATTTAGATCGGCATATATTTTAGAATATGCCTATTTTATGAATAGAGAATTGCTGCTGAGTAATAGAGAGAGATTCTTCAATCTATTTGCTCAAATCACTAATGAGAGTGCTAAAAGGCACTTCTCAAAAATAGCTGCCGATATGATATCTCGAGACAGGAGTATAATAGATGAGAGCTCCTCTCAAGTTGTAGCAACCGCTTGTGTGGATTGGATTATGAATAGGGATACAAAGGTTGCTGTATATGAAGAACTTACCACAAATCCCTCTCCCGGCATGATTACACGGCTTAGAGGGTGGAAAAATCACTTCTCAAAATAGAGTGCTCCAAAGTACTCCGGAGTATGAAAATTGGGTTTTTCACTCAAAATAGGCCACCAGGATAGGTAGTGCTGTTGAGGAAGATCGTCTCCGCATTTATAGAAATTTGCTTTAACTACTCTTCCTGCCAACGGCTCAACCTTGCTCAGCGAAAAAAGTTTTACAGGTAAAGCAATTGTAATTTTCCAATCAAATTCTCCCTCTTTGGTGTCAAAAGCGACACCTCCTAATGAGGAGTCTCGCCTAATTAAAGAGGTAATCTCTTTGCCAAACCTATGTCTGTTTTTTCTATCGGGTCCACCGGCAAAAGTTCCCACTCCAATACAGTTCAACTCAAGATTGTAATAAATATTGTCATCTGCAGGGATAATGAAAAACTCTACACATGAGTCCTTATAGGGTTGCGAACCCTCATCTTCTGAAAATATTGCTCTTATATATCTCTCTTTAACAACATATTGAATATAGATTTCGTCTTGAGAGTATGCAATTCTAAATTTTACATCGGGTTTGTATGGATAACCGGGCCAATTAACTTTGTCGATTTGGTAATAATCGATCTCCATACTGTCTAACATCTTTTCTACCAACCTTATTGGAGGATTTTTACATGGAAAAGATATCTTTTTTACTGTCAGCATATCTTTAAAATTCTGTCCCAACCTCTCTGCTCTTCCAATAGTTATTGATAAGCAAATTAAGATTGAGACAGATATTATTTTATTGAACATTCTAAATTTGATATCTTACAAAAAGCTCTATTGCCTGATACTCGGCCATTCCAAGTTTATCAAAGAGAACTGCGGTGTTATGATTACGCTCTTCTGCTCTCTGCCAAAACTCTCTTTTGTCCGATCCCGGGAATAGTGGCCTGTCTTTTTGGGACTGATGGCGGAAAATTGCCTCCCTTTTAATGTTAACCTCTTCAGGACTCAAAGGAACTGCCATGTCGGCATCGGCAACATCCCACTCTTGCCATGCTCCTCTGTATAGCCAAACTCTGCAATCCTTAAACCACTTCTCATCTTTCAACTCTTCCAGGGCTGCCAGAATTGCCTGTAGGCATACTCTGTGAGTCCCATGCGGGTCACTGAGATCACCTGCAGCATAAACCTGATGGGGCTTAACTCTTTGAAGAAGATCCTTAACGATGGCGATATCTTCCGGACCAATCGGCTTTTTCTTCACTCCTCCAGTCTCATAAAAAGGCATATCCAAGAAATGAACTCTCTCTTCGGGTATTCTAAGGTATCTGCAAGCAGCTTTTGCCTCACCTCTCCTGATTGCTCCCTTTACAGCTCTTATATTTTGGGTATCGGGTTCCCCGGGGTGCTTTACGCTCAATTCCTTAAGAGCTTCATGATATATCGAGTTGCTCTTATCTGTATCGTATCCGTAAATTTTTGCGCTATCTCTTAAGAAATCCAGAAACCTTATGGCATCGTGGTCGAATACCGCTATATTACCCGACACTTGATACGCAAGGTGTACTTCGTGACCATGTTCAGAAAGTCTTGCCAGGGTGCCTCCCATTGAGATAACGTCGTCGTCAGGGTGAGGGGAGAAGATGATTGCCCTCTTTGGAAAAGGTTTAGCTCTCTCGGGACGGGTAGAGTCGTCGGCATTCGGTTTACCCCCCGGCCAACCGGTAATGGTGTGCTGGAGATCGTTGAATACCTTTATGTTTATCTTGCTGGCAGGACCTTGCTCTGTGATAAGGTCACTCATTCCGTTATCGTTGTAATCTCTGTCTGTGAGTTTAAGAATTGGCTTGTCTAGTTTTTTACATAACCAAAAAACCGATTTTCTCACAAGTTGGTCTGTCCACTCACATGGCCCGGTTAGCCACGGTGTCTTTATTCTTGTTAACTCTGCAGCTGCTGCACTATCTACTATCACCTCCAGATTTTCGTGATTCTGTAGGTATGATGTTGGATTCTGATCATTTACATTGCCCTCTACCAATTTTGCAATGGCCGCGGCCTTGCCTTCGCCCCAAGCCAGAAAGAATATCTTTCTGGAAGATAGAATTGTTTCGATACCCATTGTAAGGGCGTGAAAAGGCACATATTCCACTCCAAAGAACTCAGAGGCAGCAGACACCCTTGTGTTGTAGTTGAGGGTTATAAGTCGGGTTCTAGAGTTGTAGTGAGATCCAGGCTCGTTAAAACCCATATTGCCGATTAGGGTGATGTCTATACCTCCAAGATCGGCCATTCTCTTCTCATAAGCCGAGCAGTAGTCGTGAATATCCTCCTTTTTTATCTCCCCATCGAGACAATTTATATTTTCTGCAGGTATATCTATATAATCTAAAAGATACTCCCTAAGGAATCTAAAATGACTTTGTAACTCCTTTTTGTTTAACGGCCAATACTCGTCGACACTAAAGATATGCACGTTCTTAAATGATAGCTCCCCCTTCTTGTGCATCTTTACCAGCTCTTCATAAACCTGAATGGCAACAGACGAGGCGCTAAGTGCAAGAACACACGGTTGGTTCTTCCTTGCCCTCTTTTTTATTGTCTCTGCTACATTCTCTGCAACTAACAAACTGGCAGCCTCTGACTCCTTAAAAATGTCTACAGGAATCTTTTCATACCTTTTTGTGAAATCTCTATTGATAATCATTTTTAGAATTGTTAATTATTGTCTTTAAATTGCATGACTGCTCTTCTTATCGGTATCAGCTCTTTAAGTAGATTTTCGAGTAAATCCAGCTTGAGCATATTTGCACCATCCGACAGTGCTTTGGATGGATCGGGGTGGGTTTCAAGAAATAGACCATCTGCTCCCACTGCAATTGCAGCTTTACACATTATTGATATAAGCTCCGGTCTACCACCCGTAACTCCACTGCTCTGATTTGGTTGCTGAAGACTGTGCGTTGCATCCAGAACAACCGGGTAACCAAACGATTTCATCTCCGGAAAAGATCTAAAATCTACTATTAAGTCTGTGTAACCAAACTGAGACCCTCTTTCGGTGAGCATTATTTTTTTGTTGCCGGCACCCGCAACTTTATCTGCTGCAAACTTCATCGATCCCGGTGCCAAAAACTGACCCTTTTTAATATTTACAACTTTACCCGTTTTTGCAGCAGCTTCGAGCAGGTCTGTCTGTCTGCAAAGAAATGCAGGGATCTGCAGTACATCTATATTGTACGACGATGCCAGAGAGGCCTCCTGTGGGTTATGAATGTCTGTAACTATAGGTACTTTCAGTCTCTCCCTTACAGACTGTAATATCTCCAAGGCCCTTTCATCTCCCAAACCTGAAAAGGAGTCTGCTTTAGATCTGTTAGCTTTTCTATAAGATGCCTTAAAAATAAACGGGATAGAGAGCTTTTGGGTTATAGATTTTATCTCGGAGGCGGTTTTATATACAATTTCCTCATTTTCAACAACGCAAGGACCCGCTATTAGGAAGAAAAGTTCACTTCCTGTATCATTTATATGTTCAATTTCCTCTATAATCATAACGCCGCAAAATTAGACAAAAACAATCAAATATTATCCTTTTTCCAAAGAGAGTCCACTCTTTTTTTGATCTCTAACTCTTTTTGGTTAAATCCCGGCTCATAGAACTTAACATTTGAAAGTTGAGGAGGCAAAAACTCCTGCTCAACAAAATTGCCCTCGTATGAGTGGGGATATTTATAATCTTTCCCGTAATCTAAACTCTTCATCAGCTTAGTTGGAGCGTTTCTTAAATGAAGAGGTACAGGTAGATCTCCTCCTTTTCTAACCTCATCCATAGCAGCGTCTATAGCCACATAGGAGGAGTTGCTTTTTGGAGATGATGCTAAGTAAATTGCCGTTTGAGATAGTATTATTCTTGCTTCTGGCATACCAATTTTATGCACCGATTCAAAACATGCCTGAGCCAAAAGAAGGGCGTTTGGATTTGCAAGACCAATATCTTCAGATGCGAGGATAATCATTCGTCTTGCAATAAAAAGTGGGTCCTCTCCGGCCACAAGCATTCTGGCCATCCAGTAGAGAGCCGCATCGGGATTCGAACCTCTTACACTTTTAATGAAAGCAGAAATTATATCGTAATGTTGTTCTCCGTTTTTGTCATAAACCGCTATATTCTCTTGCAATCTATCTATAACAAGCTTATTATCAATTACTATACTAGTATCTCCCGAATCCGATGATAATATGATATCTATAATGTTCAATAGCTTTCGTGCATCACCTCCTGAGTATCTGTATAGTGCTTCTCTCTCTTTTACTTTTATCTCTATCTTTTTTTGAAGATTAATATGATCAATCGCTCTATCAATTAATATGTCCAGATGGTTTGTATCTAAGTGTTTTAGCACGTAAATTTGACACCGAGAGAGTAGGGGAGTTATAACTTCAAATGATGGATTCTCTGTGGTTGCCCCTATCAAAGTTATTGTACCATCTTCAACTGCACCTAAAAGCGCATCTTGCTGCGACTTGCTGAATCTGTGAATTTCATCTATAAACAGAATGGCGCCTCTTTTTTGAAAAATTGAATTAGATCTCGATTTCTCAATTATCTCTCGAACATCTTTAACTCCGGCATTGATTGCTGAAAGTGTATAAAAAGAGCGACTCAGTTTAAAAGAGATAATCTTTGCCAAAGTTGTTTTTCCAACTCCGGGAGGACCCCATAAGATAAACGAAGTGAGGTTTCCGCTCTCCACCATTTTTCTGAGAACAGATCCCTCACCAACTAAGTGCTCCTGTCCAACAAACTCATCTAGAGATGTTGGACGTAATCGTTCCGGTAGTGGGATGCTCTCAGTGCTATTTAACATAATATAAATTGTGTTACTATTATTAAAATCCGATCAATTTTTATTCCCGTCTCTTAAGCTGTCTTATAATCCTGGCTATCACATTCTCTATCGATTGATCGGGCTCTATGATATTATAATCTTCCCAAAAGTTCTCATCGGTAAAATCTTTAACTTTTGCAGAGATAATGTCTCTTGGTCTGATTCTGCTCTGAACATCAATTTTTCTCTCATTAAAGCTGATGTCTGTCACTGCCATCTCAGAGTTTATTGTGTAGCTGTTTCTGAACCACCTCTTGTCCCATTTAGCGTTGAACTTCACCTCTGTTCTTGAGTAGTCAAAAAACCACAAACCATCTCTTAGTTTATAGTTTACCATATAGCTTGCACTCACCACATCCATTTTAAGCGATGCAGGTTTTTTTCTCACAAAATACGAGTTTGCATTCTCACGTCCCTCTACATTCATTGAGAACTCTGCTCTGCCTATTGCCAAAGATTCAGAGTCTACATACAGTTTTCCTCTAAAGTATATCTCTTGTTGCTTCTCTCTCTCATCAAACTCAATAACATAAAAGAATCTATCGTCTATGGTTACCGGTTGGCCGAACTTAAATGTATAGACATGCTCCAGTCTCATTGGGTCTACACCTAAGAATGGATCTTTAACAATATCTAGATCTAGTGCCGAATTTGGCCCTCCTTGAAACTTAATCAGCAGTGTATCAATCCTATTTGCATCGTAATTACCTCTTGCCTTATAAATGCCAATATGGTCTGCTCTGTATCCCGAGTATGAGGCCTTGTTTATATCTAATACCGCTTCATTAATAGAGACATAACTACTACCCTTTTTAATCATCTCTCTGTAGAAAGCTGTCATCTGTACCGGTTTGTCGCTATAATTCCTGTTAATGCCCATTACTGCCATCTTAACTATTGAGGCAGCATCCTGAGGCCTTACCGTTATTGGATTCAAAGAGATTCCCGACTGCTCTAGTCTTATTATAAGCTCTCCGTTTTTAAATCTCTCCAGAGCAATTTTTTGAGAACGGTAACCCAGATAAGATACCATAATTGAATCGGCCTTCACTCCCGTAGGAACTTTAAGCACAAAAAGCCCCTCTGAATTTGTCACATTGCTTATGTTGCTATTAAGCAATTGAATAGATGCATAACCAAGTGCTTTTCTTGTAGATGCATCTTGAACCCTGCCGGTGAGAGATAAAAAATCTTGAGCAGTTGCCGTAAGGGTTAAAAACATTAATATTAGTATGATTTGCGCTCTTTTCATAACAAAAGGTTTTATTAAAAATACAACTTTTAAGCCACAATAATAACATATAAGGATAAAAAAAGTTAATTTCGCACTCCAATAATAACAGTAATGGGAAGAAGAGATAAAGAGCTACTTGAAAACGTTGTAATTGAATCTATTGCGGCAGAGGGAAAATCTCTGGCACATGTGAACGGTAAGGTGTTGTTTGTGCCGTTTGCAGTTCCCGGCGATGTTGTAGATGTTCAGGTTAAGATAAAACGGAAAGGTTACATGGAGGGCTACATAACACAATTAAGAGAGCCCTCTAAGCTCAGAATAAAGCCATTTTGCAACCATTACGGAGTATGTGGAGGGTGTAAATGGCAGTCACTCCCCTACTCTTCTCAGCTGGAGTTTAAACAGCAGCAAGTTACAGATCAACTAACCAGAATAGGTCATCTGAATTTACCTCCAATCTCACCAATACTTGGTTCGCAGCAAGAGCAATACTATAGAAACAAATTGGAGTACACCTTTTCATCTAAGAGATGGATAGAGACTCTAACAGAAGAGGAGAATATACCTTCAGAGGAGAGGTGTGGACTCGGCTTTCACATCTCAGGACTATTCGATAAAGTGTTGGACATAAACCACTGCTACCTCCAGCCATCTCCCTCCAATGAGATACGTCTCTTTGTCAAGAATTTTGCAATACAAAACCAATACTCCTTCTTTGATTTGCGTGAACAGACCGGTTTGCTGCGAACGCTTATCATAAGAAATACCATTGCAGGAGAGATAATGGTGATTGTAGTATTCTCAAAAGAGGATAGAGAGAAGAGAATTATGCTTTTAGAAGCCCTTAAAGAGAATTTTAAAGCAATAACTTCTCTTAACTGGATAATCAACGGCAAACGAAACGATTCGGTATCCGATCTTGAGTGCTTCAACTACTCTGGATTACCATATATCACAGAAAAGATGGAGAATCTATCTTTCAGAATCGGCCCCAAGTCGTTTTATCAGACAAACTCAAACCAGGCCTACACTCTCTACACTGTTGTCAGAGAGTTTGCCAATCTTTCCGGTAACGAAATTTTATACGATCTATACACCGGAACCGGAACCATAGCCCTATTCCTTGCCAAGAGTGCAAAAAAAGTTATTGGAATAGAGTATGTACCTGAAGCAATTGAAGATGCTAAAGTTAATGCCTTAGAAAACGGCATTCATAACTGCAGCTTTTTTGCAGGTGATATGAGAGATATGCTCTCAGAAGAGTTCATTAAAGAGAATGGAGAGCCTCATGTAATAGTGCTCGATCCACCAAGATCGGGAATTCACCCCGATGTTGCTAAAGTTATTGCTAAAGCTGCACCTCCTAAAATAGTGTATGTTAGCTGCAATCCCGCAACTCAGGCAAGGGATATTGCACTTTTGGGTGATAATTATCAAATAATAAAAGTACAGCCGGTAGATATGTTTCCTCATACTCACCATCTGGAAAATGTTATATTATTGGTTAAAAGATGAGTCTATATAACAACGATACCATCTGTGCTCTCTCTACTGTTCAAGGAAGAGGAGCTATTGCCGTAATAAGGGTAAGCGGCCCTGAGGCCATCTCTGTTACAGACAAGATTTTCATCGCAAAGAGTGGAGATACACTCTCCAAAACACCGGGTTATAGGATAAAATTTGGCACCATCATAGATAAAAATAGGGTTATAGACGAGGTCTTAGTCTCTGTTTTCCGCGCACCTCACTCCTATACAGGCCAAGATATGACAGAGATCTCGTGTCATGGATCACCTTACATTCAGCAGGAGATTTTAACCCTATTGGTAAATTTTGGAGCACGGCAGGCAAAACCCGGAGAGTTTTCACAGCGATCATTTCTTAATGGAAAGATAGATCTGGCACAAGCAGAGGCCGTTGCCGATCTCATTGCATCGGAGAACGAGGCCTCGCACAAGATAGCGCTTCAACAGATGAAAGGGGGATTTTCTAAAGAGCTTTCAAAGATGAGATCGTCATTACTGGAGATAGTATCCCTTATGGAGCTAGAATTGGACTTTGCAGAGGAAGATGTTGAGTTTGCCGATAGAGGGCATCTTAAACGACTGCTTAACAGTGTAAGCTCACATATTGATACCCTGATTGAGTCGTTTCGTCTGGGAAATGTAATTAAAAATGGAATTCCTGTTGCTATTGCCGGAGCTACTAACACCGGTAAAAGCACGCTTTTAAACCTTTTATTGGGAGAAGAGAGGGCTATTGTATCTGACATTCATGGAACTACAAGAGATTTCATTGAAGGTCATATGAATATAGACGGCACTGGTTTTAGGTTTATAGATACTGCCGGAATCAGAGAGACAAAAGAGAGCATTGAGATAATAGGAATAGAGAGAACATACGAAAAGATTCGTGAAGCTACTGTAGTTATACTTTTACTCGATGCAGAGAGACCGGAGCTCTTCCAGAGCAGCATTGCCACCTTAGCAGAGAGAGCCAACTGTCTAGAACAGAAAGTTATAATACCTATTAACAAATGTGACACTGTCTCTATCGGCAACCGCTCCGAACTCAACAACAAAAAACTGTCGGCATTTATCTCAGAGATAGAAGGTTACTGCTCAAAACACAATTTCTCTCCCGCTGCAGTAATACCAATTTCTGCAAAAACAGGTAGTGGCATAGATGAGCTCAAGAGTACCCTTTTAAAAAGCCGACTGGAGACCAACTCGAGCTCCTACTCTACTCTTGTTACAAACGTTAGGCACTATCAGGCGCTTAAAGAGGCAAACAGTGCGCTCAATAGAGTATCAAACGGCTTAGAGAGCTCAATTCCAACCGACCTACTCTCGCAAGATTTAAGAGAGGCTCTTTTTCATATTGGCGAGATAGTTGGTGAAATTAACACAGAGGAGGTCTTAGGCAATATATTCAGTAAGTTCTGTATCGGGAAGTAATTACATTTCCTTTACTACTCTAAACCCTTCTTTTACTATCATTTAGGCGGTTTTTCTTTCCTTTACTTGTTGCTAATTTTCCCTTTTTTTGCTTATATTTGTTTCTAATCTGTTGTTGATAGCAACAGGTTTGTTGGTAGCAACAAGATTTTTAGCAACAGGCGAAATCATGTTACATAGAGATACACCCCGATACAAAGGGATATTCTCTGAGACATTTTTAAGCCAAAAAGGAAAACACCATGAGCAGCAGTATAGAAGTTCCAAAGATTTGTCAGGACTGCGGAAAGTCTTTCATCGCAAAGACTACCGTAACCAAATTTTGCAGCCACAAGTGCGCCTCCCGAAACTACAAGAAGCGTAAGCGAGAAGAAAAGGTTGAGGAGGTTGCCCCTATCGTGGTACAGAGAATTGAATACAATCAGGAACAGTTGAAAGACAAAGATTTTCTCAGTGTAGAGGAAACCTGCAAGCTCTTAGGTGCAAGCCGCATGACAATCTATCGGCAGATAAAAGCCGGAAACATCCGAGCGGCAAAGATTGGCAGTCGCACAATCATCAAGAGAACCGAAATCGATAAACTGTTTCAGATATGAAGGTAACACTAAGACAACGCAACCAGGGCGGACAGACCAGCTTATACCTCGACTATTATCACAAGGGAAAGCGGAAAACCGAGTACCTAAAATTGTACCTCGACCCCAATGCAAAGACCAAGGAGGAAAAAGAGGTCAACAAAAAGACCATGCAATTAGCCGAAACCATCCGGGCGCAAAGACAAATCGAAATCCAAAACGGTGTTTATGGCTTTCGTGATCAGGAGAAGCAAAAAGGCAGCTTCCTTTCCTACATTGAATTGCTTGCGCAGCAAAGAGACGACAGCCCCGGCAATCATGGCAATTGGACCAGCATGATTAAGCACCTGAAAGCCTTTTGCACCTATGATTTATCTTTCACCGAAGTTGACAGGCAATTTGTCCAGGACTTCAAACAATACCTTGATAAGAAGGCCATAGCCCATGGAAATCAGAAGCTATCCCAAAATTCCAAGTACTCCTATTTCAACAAGCTTAGGGCAGCACTAAAACAGGCCGTGAAAGATGGCATCATTCCAACCAATCCTTCTGAAGGTGTAGAAGCTTTCAAGCAAGGAGAACCTGAAAGAGAGTTTTTGACACTGGATGAGCTGCAAGCAGCAGTAAAGGCAGAATGTGAAATTCCCATCCTGAAAACGGCATTCATTTTTTCATGCCTTACAGGGCTTCGCTGGTCAGATATAAATAAGCTCCTTTGGTCTGAGGTGCAGCACTCAAATGAAATGGGCTACTACATCCGATTCAGACAGAAGAAAACCAAAGGAGCGGAAACCCTACCCATTTCAGAACAAGCCTTCGGCTTGCTCGGAGAACGTGAGGAAAGAGAAGAAAGAGTTTTCAAAGGTTTGAAGTATTCGGCATGGCACAACCTGAAATTGCAACAATGGATGATGAAAGCCGGAATCTCCAAAACAATCACTTTCCATTGCGCCCGTCATACCTACGCAACATTGCAGCTTACAATGGGAACCGACATTTACACGGTTTCAAAGCTCTTAGGCCATAGGGAGCTAAAAACAACTCAAGTCTATGCGAAAATCATAGACGACAAGAAAAAAGAGGCAGCCAGTAAAATCAAACTTGACCTATGAGCAATCAAACAAAAATACTTGACGATATTCTCTACCAGGGGCTTCGCCCTTGGTCAGAGAAAAACAGCGTGGACGAAAAGTTTGCTCCAAAGTTCCGTGCCCTGAAAGAAGTCTCCACCGATTACCCATTCCGGTATGAAATCAAATTTGAAAGGCCATTTGACAACAAAACCAAATACTACTCAAAGCTGATTCTGAACACCCTCAAGACAGACGTTGAAAGGCTCTACAACCTCATCAGTGAAGACGATACAGAAAACCTCATCCGCTATTGGCTGGATGACACCCTCAACAAGCGTTTAAAGACCCGCTTAAAAGACATTGGAAAGCTGATTAAAGAGAAGGACTTTGATTTGACATACATAGATCCCAAAAAAGCTTCCATTGAGTTTGACCAGGCACACAAAGCCAACACCTATATCATCCAATTGCTAAAGCTTGCATACATGCAGCTTTATCTTGAAATCCAAGATGCTTTCAGCACTTGGATTGATGACAATTTGGTGATAGAGGATTTTTACACTCAGCTACTACATGAACCAATACCGCAGAAACCATTATTGACCGAGATTCAAATCATTGAGGTTGAAGCAACGGAGAAACCAGTTAAAAAGTCGGAACCCAAACCAAAGGACATTCCATTCAATTCATTTACCTACAAGCAACTCAATACCGCTCAAGAGAAGATTTCCGATTTGTGCAGCAGCTTAAAGTTCAACAACCTGATAAGCCAAGACACAACCGTTCCAAATTTCAAACGAGTATTTTCTAATGCTGAAATCAAAAATCCTGTAGTCTGGACAGGCACAATCAGCGAACTATTCTATTTCATAAAACTCATTCACACCGACCTGCAATTGGTTGAGAACTTGAAACAGAAACAATGGGAAGTTACTTGCCAATGTTTCGTTGATGCTGACGGTAAGCCCTTTGAAAGAGCAAAATTTAGGTCGCAGAAGAAACCGAAACTAACAGCTCAAAAAATTGAAAAGTCCGTTTCCAACTTGAAATAAGGTACTCTGCACTTTACACCTTCTATCTTTTTTCTGTTTTTGTTTAGCCCTCTTTTACTCAAAAAGGGGGCTTATATTTTTCATGCCCCACTCTGCACTCTGCACTGCACCTTGCTTTCTGCACTCATAACGCCCTGTTAGCCATTCTAATTTAGCCCTGTATTCGACAATCGGATATGACATTTGGCCAGATGTCCATTTCCTAATTCATAATTGATTAAGTCATGGACGAAATAATTGAACGTCTTGAAAATCTCCAACGCCTAATTGAGAGCCAGGGGATTTACACAAAGGAAGTTTTAAACTTCAATGAAGCTTGCCAGTATCTGGAGCTTTCCCAATCTCACTTGTACAAGCTGACAAGTGCAGGGAGCATTCCGCACTACAAGCCCAATGGAAAGAAGCTCTATTTCAAAAGAACCGAGTTGGAAACTTGGTTGCTACGCAACCGCAATTCCACTCAGGAAGAAATAGACCAAAGGGCAGCGGATTACCTAATCAAGAAAGGGAGGGTGAAGCTATGAACGAGATAATGGATATGATCTTGACGCTAACTCAAGACATAAAAACAATCAAAGCTTACCTCCTCAACTTCCATAAATCACGCTTGGAGCAATTCAGCGAAGAGTGGATTGATGGACAGGTAGTGATGCAAACGCTTCACATCAGCAAAAGAACCCTCCAATCCCTTCGGGATAGTGGGGTTCTTCCCTACAGCCGAATCAATGGCAAGTTCTACTACAAGGTTTCTGATATAGAAGCCTTGCTGGAATCCAATTACTCACCTTCAAAATCAAAGCACTATGGAGGTAAGTAGAAAAGCCATTCTCGACAAAACGCACTACGGCTTAAATATCTACGCCTATGTGCTGCGACAGTACTATCCGGGTGAAACAGTCCTTTCCCTTTCGGGAAGGGACTGCAAACCTGCGAAGAACCCATTCAATGCGGACAAGCCTACATTGTTGGTAAAGGTTGTTGACGGTTGTGCTACGCACACCGATTCAGAAGAAGCCATTGTACAAGGCAATGTCTTTGATTTCGCTGCACTGCATTTCAGCCTCGAAGGGCAAGCCCTTCTCGATAAGCTGAATGAAGAACTGCATTTGCGTATCGGTAAGCAACACGGTTTTTACGCTCAGGCAGAATCGCAACCTGCGGTTGCTCTTCCTGAAATAGTCAAACCGGCTGCGCCAGTTTTCAGCTATTTCAATAAGCCTGTAACCAACGTAACACCAAGTCGGCAAGCCTCCTTGGTTGAGGTTTACAACCTTATCAAAGGCAATGAATTTGCTTCGTGTACAAGTACACTCCGCAACATACCCGATACGAAGGAAGCCAGAAAGTACAAGGCTCAAAATTTCGATTATGTGACCTTCTCAGGCACTTTCTCCAAGAGAAATGATGCAAACCTTCAAAGACATTCAGGTTTGCTCACAATCGATTTTGACCACATTCAGGACATTCCTACACTCAAGACGGCACTACTCAACGACCACTACTTTGAAACGGAGCTACTGTTTGTATCTCCTTCAGGTGATGGACTCAAATGGGTAATTCCAATCGACTTGACGCAGGCAAAACACCAGGACTATTTCAAGGCAGTGGCAAACTACGTTTCCCACACCTACCAACTCGAAATAGACCAATCAGGGAAGGACATTTCAAGAGCTTGTTTCCTTCCACATGATTCAGAAATATTCATCAATCCTAAATACTTGTAGGACATGGAAAGAAAAACATTCAATCCGCAGGATTGGCTTAATCAGCCAACCCCGCAACCGAAAGTTACAGAGCAACAAACTTTCAATACAGATTCTCAATCAGACGAAGTAGAACGCATCATCCAAAGCATTGAGGCCAACCGAACAGATATTACCTCCACTTATAGCGATTGGGTAAATGTCGGCTTTGCTTTCTCAGATGAGTTTGGAGAAAATGGCCGTATCCTATTTCATAGGGTGAGCCAGTTTTATCCCGGCTATTCGGCCCCGGAGTGCGACAAGCAATTTGACAATTGCTTGAAATCAAAAGGTCATGGCGTTTCACTAAAGACCTTTTTCTACCTCGCCAAAGATGCAGGGATAGACATTGCACCTCCACGAGCAGAAAAACAGGATAAACACACCTTCAAAAGTGAAAAGCTGAATGGCCGTCAAACAGACCACCAACAGCCCGAAAATCAGGAACCGGAAGAAATGCCAACCTTTCCAGATTCCTTGTTTCCTGAACTTCCTGAATTTCTTCAAAAGGTTGTGGCAGTCGCCACTTCCAATGAGGAAAGAGATATTCTTCTCCTTGGCTCTGTTGGTGCTATTAGCGCATGTTTACCCAAAGTTTCAGGCATCTATGATGGCAAGCGAGTATTCTCCAATCTATTCCTATTCATTACGGCTCAGGCATCCGCAGGTAAAGGCCGCTTAGTGCATTGCCGCCAGTTGGTTAATCCCATTCATAAAGAGTTGAGGGAACAGGCCAAACTCCACAAACAGCACTATGAATTGGAAATGGCAGAATACAACTCGAAAAAGGGAAAGGAAGACGGTATCGAGAAGCCAGCCAAACCCCCTGAAAAGATGCTGTTCATTCCAGCCAACAACAGTTCAACGGGAGCTTATCAGCTTTTGGGTGATAGTGATGGCAGAGGGCTGATATTCGAGACCGAAGGTGATACCTTGGCCCATGCATTCAAGAGCGATTACGGAAACTACAGTGATGGCTTTAGAAAAGCCTTTCACCATGAAACCATTTCCTACTATCGCAGAACCGACCGTGAGTTTGTGGACATAGAAAGCCCTTGTCTTTCCACTGTCCTTTCAGGAACGCCAAAACAAGTTTCGGCATTGATACCCAACGCAGAAAACGGCTTATTCAGCCGTTTCATCTTCTATTTCATGAACGTTCGCCCGGTATGGAAAAATGTCTTTGCCAGTCAAACGGATAACGGATTGGACGATTACTTTGAAGCCCTGGGCAATGAGTTCTATGAACTCTACAAAGTTATCATGCAGGATGAACACCGACAGTTTCACCTTACAGCAGACCAACAGGAGCAATTCAACCAGTTCTTCGGCCAGATACAGGAGAAATACATGAACCTTCAAGGGTTGGACTACATGGCCACTATCAGGAGGTTAGGTTTGATTGCTTACCGCATCAGCATGATATTTTCCGCTTTACGGATCATGGAAACAGGCGACACTTCCCATAAGTTGATTTGTGAGGAAAGGGATTTTCAAGCTTCGCTTTCAATGGTAAAAGTATTGGTGAAGCATTCAAGCAAAGTGTTTGGAGAACTTCCACAAGAAGAACCCAAGCCAAGTAGAATGAATAAGAAGGAGAAGTTTCTGTATGCCTTGCCACAAACCTTCAACCGTCAGAAGTATCTCGAAGTAGCAAAAGCTATGAGCATTCCGGCAAAGACAGCCGAAGGCTACATTGCCAACTTTGTGAAATCAGGGCTTATTCACCGTGAGGCACACGACCAATATATAAACACCTCACTTGAGGAATCTCAGGATTCTAAGGATGCTGAGGACGAATAATCCTTAGTTTCCTCTATTTCCTCAAAGTCCTGAAATCAAAAAAAGCACTCTTTCTTCTCTTACTATCTTTTTCTTTTCCTATATTGTCCTAAATTTGACAAGTCAAACATAGAAAAGTCATGCACTTTGGTGAAAGGATAAAAGAGCTAAGAGAAAGTGTACCAGACCCCTATTAATTGGACATAATATTTGAAAAGGTTTTGTAATTATCCTCGTTATCTGTTTTCTTTGGAAGACAAATATATACTTTTTCTTTTGGATTATCAATAATTTGCTGATGGTCAGTATTATTAAAATATTGAAATGAATTACAAGGATTCTCTTGTCCGTAATACTCCCTCCACTTTTTTGCCGGAGTCATTTTTATTGTTGAATGCCTTCTTCTATTATTATACCAGTCTCTATGTGCTGCCAAAGTAGTTTTAGCTTCATAAAAACTTTGAAATTCGTATCTGTCAATTACTTCTCTTTGGACAATGCTGTGAAATGCTTCTATATAGCTGTTCTCCTCAGGTGTGGCTATATGTGTAAATTCCTGATTTGCCTCAGCTGTCCTCAAAAACTTCTTAACATCATTAGCAATAAATTGAGAACCATTATCATTCCGTATTGTAACTCCTTTTATTCCAAAAATGTTATTTATACGCCTGAAAACATTTATTACGTCTGCCTTCCTTATACTTTTTTGAAAGATCTGTTCAAGAGCAACTCTGGTATAAACATCAAGAACAGTGAGCAAATAGTAGTTCTTTAACTCCCCAGCAACCCATACATACTTAATATCGAGGCATAAATACTCCATTGGCTTTACTGCTTTTATTTTACGATGTTGTACAAATGTTCTCTTTCCACTAGTAGTTATTACCTTGCCCAATAACAAGTTCTGCTCATCCATTAGCCGATAGACTTTCTTATCATTGATAATAAAACTTCTATCCCTCAATTCATGGGTCACGTTATGATAACCATAACAACAAAACTCCTGTGAAAGAATAAATTTTATTTCTTCTATAACTGATATGTTTTCAACAAGGCTACCATCCTTTTTAAGCGTATATGTGCTGGGCTTTACCCCACGTTTGTCGTTAGAAGGCTTGTAATAATAACTGCTCTTGGGCATCTCAACCCAGGATAAAAGATCTTTAGTGGGGGCAGTTTCCTGATAATTAGAGATTATCATCTTCTTGTCTTGATTTGGAATGACGTTTTTTTTAGTAGTTCCGATTTAACCTCAAGCTCAAGTGCTTGTCTGGCGATAATCTTCTTTAATCGTTCATTCTCCTCTTCCAAATCCCGGATAGCAGGATCAACTCTTTTATATGACGGCTTTAAACCATCCATCCCCTTCGATAAATACTTCTTCTTCCATCGTAGAAACAATGAAGGTGATAAATTATACTTGCGGCAGGTCTCAGACTGCCCTTCTCTGCTAGCTTCCTGTAAGATGGATAAACGATCCTCAGGACTAAATGTTCTTCGCTCTCTTTTCATAAATGCTAAATTAACTATTACTAAATTGTTTTTAAAATTTAGTCCAGTTATTTAGGGGGCTAGTACAGTTCAAATGGTAAATGACTTGGTTTGTGATAACTGTGAAGTTACCACTTACGATTTAGTGAAACAATGCGAAGACAAAACCTGCCTGAGCAAAGTAGAAGAATATGGTGTAAAGAGATTGCCCGCAATAGCCGTGAACGGAAAATTGCTGGATTGTTGCCAAATCAGTGCCCCTACGAAAGAAAGTTTGGTTGCAGCAGGGATTGGTAAATAGAATACCATGCGAGGTATGGCTTGTTTAAATAAATTCCCTCCTGCCATACCAGGTGGGGATAATCATTAAAAAATACTTGCTATGAAATCTTTAAATTCAGAATTACAAGCGTGTATTGACAACTGTAATGAATGTATCACCGCTGCCCGTATTTGCCTTGACAAACATTTGGGCGAACCAGACATGAAGAAGTGCCATCAGCTTTGCCTGGATTGCACTACACTTTGTGCGGCCTGTGTCCAAATGATGGCATCACAGTCAGACTATTCAAGCCGCGTTTGTGCTATTTGTGCCGAACTATGCAATGCTTGCGCAGATGAATGTGATAAATTCGATAGCGAGGCCTGCAAGCAATGTGCAGAAAAATGCCGCCAATGTGCGGAAACATGTAAAAAAATGGCTGCTTAAGCCGATAAAAAGGTTTTACAAAACAAAACTATGAATTCCATGATAAAAAAATCAAAGGCTGTCCTCCTAATATGTTTCGGCTTCGGCATACTGCTGATAAATTTTGAAGTAAGAGCACAGTCACAGGAGAAACAAAATTCACCAAAAATGGAAAATACAGAAGCTAAAACAGAGGTCCTTCAATTAACAGTGGAAGGAATGAGTTGCCAGGAAGGATGCGCCAATGGCATTGATAATATGCTCAGGCAGCAGGATGGCATTATTAAAAGCAAAACGATGTTTGATTCCAGTTCATCTGAAATCCATTATGATAAAAGTAAAATTTCAGAAAAGCAGGTAATAGCCCTTATTGAAAAAAGAGGCTTCAAAGTAAAAACAAAAGAAGATAGTAAATAAATGGCTGGTATTCCTGCTATAATCGTAGTTGTATAAAGCTCTTCCTTATATAGGTTAAGTCCTAAACTATTAATAACAAAAAAATGGCAACTGAAACAGTTCAAATGAAAGTTTCCGGGCTGATGTGCTCATTTTGTACAATGAGTGTGGAGAAAGCACTAAAAAGGTATCCGGCAGTGAATAACGTACTCGTAAATCTCGTTCATGGCATTGTGCTGGTGGAGGCAGATACGGCACGAATGAGCCGCGAAGAACTTGCGCAGGCAGTTGAGAAATTGGGCTATAGTGTGTCGGCCACAGAAGTGCAGCAATACAAAACGGATGAAGATGTCTTTCAACTGGTAAAGCAAAGAGGAACCATCGGTATGATCCTTTCTGTCATTGTCCTTTTGGTGGACCCGTTGAATATATTTGGCTTGCCAGCTATTTACACGATCTGGTTCAGTTTCGCAGTGGCAACAGTAGTACTTTTATGGGTCGGGTACCCTATTTTGCGTAAGACACTGATGGCTATTCGTCAGCGGGTGATTAATGCCAACGTGTTACTATCGGCCGGAGCATGGGGTTCGTTTATTATTGGCACGCTTTCTCTCTTTTATCCTGCCTGGCCAAACTTCCTGCCCGTTGCATCCTGGCTAATGTCATTGCAACTTTTCTTTGCCTATTTTAAACTGGACACCCGTAAGAAAGCATCAGAAGCTGTTCGAAAGCTCCTTTCTCTTCAACCACCAAAAACAAGAGTAATTCGGGGCGGGCAGTATATTGAAGTGTTAACCAAAGATGTTTCTGTCGGAGAAATGGTGGAAATTCGCCCTGGAGAACGTCTACCACTTGACGGAGAAGTAGTGGAAGGGATTGCCAGTGTAGATGAATCCAGCTTTACGGGAGAATCCTCTCCCGTTACAAAAGAGAATGGCTCCTCTGTTATTGGCGGTACGCTGAATTTAGATGGTGCCCTCCAGGTTCGGGTGACAAAAATAGGGCAGGATAGTTTTCTTAACCAGATTGTCCGGCTTATGAGCCAAATATCAGAACGTAAGCCTCCTATTGAACTTTTGGCTGATCGCTTGATGAATTATTATGGTCCAGTTGTTTTTATAGTGGCAGGGATGGCCTTTGCAGGCTGGGCACTTCTAACAGGAGATTTCACAGCAGCCACTCTGGTTTTGCTCACCACGATAATCATGGGTTACCCTTGCGCTTTGGGCATAACCACTCCTATGTTGGCAGCTATTGCAGGCGGGAAAGGTATATCCATTGGGCTCTTGGTAAAAGCAAGTGAAGTATTTTATGGGCTCTCCAAAATAGATACTATAGTTTTTGATAAAACCGGTACACTCACCTATGGCAGGCCTACCGTTACAGATGTGGAAGCCTTTAATGCATCGTATGTAGAAGTTCTTACTTTGGCCGCCACTGTTGAAAGCCAGTCCGAACATCCCTTAGGACAGGCTATTACTTTCTTTGCCCAACGGGAAGGAGCAGATAAACTTAAAACACAAAATTTTCGTGCTATTCCGGGTAAAGGAATAATAGCCACTGTTGAAGATAAAGAAGTCTTGATTGGCAAACCTTCATTTATTGAAGAAAATAATATTAAATTCTCAGAACCTGTAAGGGAGAAAATAAATAGTCTGGGAAAAGAAGGAAAAACAGTTGTTGCACTCAGCAGACAAAATGAAATCATTGGTCTTATCGCACTTCAGGACACACCACGGCAGGATGCTAAAGAAGTAATTACAAAGCTAAATCAGCGCAACATAAAATCTGTAATATTAACAGGTGACTCCCGTGCGGTGGCAGAGGCCATTGGTAAGCAGTTAGGTGTACATCAGGTGCAGGCAGAACTACTTCCTGGCGATAAAGTATCCGCTATAGAAGCTTTACAAAACAATGGGCAAAAAGTAGCTATGGTAGGAGACGGTATTAATGATGCTCCGGCACTGGCACAATCAGATGTAGGAATTGCCATTGGAGCAGGTACGGATGTTGCCATAGAATCTGCAGGTGTGATTCTTATCGGTGATAAGCTGATGGATGTTCTGAATGCACTTATTCTGGGCAAGGCAAGTTATAGAATAATGACAGGTAACGTAGTAGTAGCTGTTTTGTTCAATATTGTTGGTATGGCATTGGCCGCTTTTGGATTTATCACTCCTATGTTTGCCATAATTATAATGATCCTAAGCATTTTCGCAATTCTGCTAAATACATTAAGGATTAGGACCATGAAACTTGAAACTGGACAGGAAGCAGACACTGCTTCAGTTGCGGAGGTAGTATTTAAAGTTCCCAACATGGTTTGTGAGGGCTGTGCGGAAACAATAAAATCAGCCTTGAAAGGTTTGCCGGGAATACAGGAGGTTAACCCAAAAGTATTTCAAAAACAGGTGTATGTTCGCTATGAAACCGGAAAACTACAGCAACAGGAGGTGAAACATGCTATCGACAATGCCGGGTTTACTGCCGTAGAAGCTTAAACATTTTAAAATTTAGCCTTTTATGTATAAAATATATGTCTTCAAAGCGAAGAAAGTCAGCTGGTTTAGCCAGTTGACTTTTCTTTATTTATTCTTCATCATAGTTGCTTCGGCTTGTTCTTCTCCACAGGAAGACAAGCAAGAAAAGATTGAGCAGAACCTTTCTTCTCAAAACCTTACTAAAACGACTATTCCCATTGAAGGAATGACCTGCAATGCTTGTGTTGCGAGTATCAAAAAGAAACTTAATTCTATGGAAGGCTTAGAGATAGTGGAAGTAAGCCTTGAGCATCGGAACGCCACTGTGTTTTATGAGGAAGGTAAAATTACCCCGCAACAAGTTCAGGATGCAATCAATGAACTAGGATATAAAGCGGGTGAGCCAATAACTGAAAAGGATACGAAATGACACTGGAAAGTTTTTTTGAAAATTTTGGAGGAGATCTTTCTGAAGTATCTTTATTAAGCTTTACCATTGCTTTTTTGGCAGGAATCGTGTCCAGTGGGGTTTGTCCCTGCACGCTTCCAGTAGGCTTGGGCATGGCAGGTTTAGTAAGCAGCAATTCCGAAAAAAAGTCCAGCTATGGTTTTTTAATCGCAGGTGCTTTTTTCTTTGGAATTATACTGAGTTTGGCTTTATTAGGTGCTCTGGCAGGCAGAATTGGAGTGATATTGTCTGAATCTTTTGGACGATATTGGGCTTTAGCTATGGTTATCATTTCAGTTATTGCTGCTATTGCTGCTTTCTATGGCCCCAGATTGAAAGTAGCAAAACTGGCTTCAATGAGGAAGCCAGGCATAGGAGGGGCTATTTTATATGGCTTTATTTTTAGCCTTGGTACTTCTGCGGCTCCGTTATTACTGTTGCTATCCGTTGCTGCGGCTACCGCAGATCCTTTTTATGGGCTTACCCTCTCTTTTTCTTTCGGTTTGGGAAGAGGCTTACCTTTTTTATTGGTTGGACTGTTTGCCGGGGCAGTATCACGTCTGGCTCAGCTTACCTGGCTCAGGCGTAGCATTCAAATTATAAGTGGCAGTGCTTTATTGTTTGTTGCTTTTTATTACGGAAGGGTTTTTATAGAACTGATGCCCTAAAAACCCCTCCTGCTAATCCCATGTGCTTCCAGTAGGTTCATTCCGTTCGTTCGTGCCTCACTCTCTTCATTCACCCACTTCCAGCACCGCACAGTAAGAGTAGCCCGTTATTCCATTCCGCTACGCTGCATTCCATAACGTGCCACACTTGCTTTTCCCAGCGCACACCCCAACGCAGGTAAAGCGGTGTTCGTCAGTCGTTCCGTTTTGTTCCGCAAAAACATATCTGCAAGGGTGTAATAAACTCCCTTCGGTCGCCCTTGCATATACCGTTCACTTACCAGTTCGTTTGCGCTCCAGTAGGTGCTCACTCACTGCCGTTCACTTGTTTTGCTTCACACACTCTCTCCATCCTCACTCGCAGCTATTTCATCCCCCCAAACCCCTTCTAAGGTGTTCGCTACTCTCACAATATTTTTTATTGGGGGTCTGCCGCTGCTTATTGTTTTTGCTCGCCTGCGGGTCGCTGCGGGCTGATCGGGCTGTCATGCTTTTTGCTTTCTGCCATGTGCCTCCAGTCGCTTCATTTCAGTCACTCGTTCCTCATTCCTTTCATTCAGCCACTTTCAGCACCGCACACAAGAGTAGCTCATTCACTACACTACACGAGCTAACGCAAAGTCATTCCGCAATCTGCCTGCAATTCTCCTTCAATGTATTTGTATGGCAATTGAAATCTACAAATACTCCCCATGCTATTGCAGTCAGTTATTGCTCCATTCCTTCCCAACAATCGTTTCGTTTCGTTCAATCGCTACCCTTGCCTTTGCCGACCCTGATGCAAAAAATCACGCCAGCCCTGCCGTAAACGGTAGGCGTCTGCCGCCCTCATTCTTCGGGCTTTTGCAGCCACCACCCTTGCTCCGCTCGCAGGCGGCTCGCAGAAATGGCTTCGCCTTGGTTTACCTGCGTTTCCACCTCTCCCGAGAAAAGCAAAGGCTCATAGAGTAATTATTAAGCATTTGCTTAAATAAGAAAACTATTTGTATCTTTGCTGCGTTATTAAATCCCAAACAGGAAGATTATGGAAAACAATCAATCGTGTATCAGAGTGTTTGCCGACAAGGTTCAAATAGACAATTGTAGAGAAATACTTCAAACCAATGACAAGGCATTCAGCCAACTGAGTGGACTTTTAGCATTGGCGGGAAACGAAGTAAGGTTGAAAATCTTATTTCTCTTAGAAGAAGAAAACGAACTATGTCCCTGCGACCTTTCAGACATTCTCGGAATGAGCATCCCTGCCGTTTCGCAACACCTCAGAAAACTCAAAGACGGAAACGTCATTGAAGGAAGAAGAGAAGGACAAACCATTTTCTACTCTTTGAAACAAGAGCAACTGACTTTACTTCGACCATTTTTTAAACATATCATTAACAATTCAAAAAAGGAAACAGTATGAACAAGAAAAACAACAGACTTGTCGGAGCGGGAGTGCTTTCGGCCGTAGCAGCATCGCTTTGCTGCATTACGCCTGTATTGGCTCTTATTTCAGGAGCGTCAGGAGTGGCATCTACATTTTCGTGGATGGAACCAGCAAGACCTTATCTTATCGGTATCACCGTTTTGGTATTGGGCTTTGCTTGGTATCAGAAACTCAAACCCCGATCAGCAGAAGAAATCCAATGTGATTGCGAAGAAGACGAAAAGAAATCTTTTATGCAGACCAAAACATTTTTGGGAATTGTAACCGTGTTTGCAGCCTTGATGCTTGCATTTCCAAAATACGCACACATTTTCTATCCTTCAAACGACAACAAGGAAGTTATAATCGTTAATGCCTCTGACATCCAAACAGTAACTTTTGATGTAAAAGGAATGACTTGCAATGGTTGTGCTTCGCACGTAGAAAATGACGTGAACAAATTACCAGGCATTGTTAAGGTAGATGCAATTTATGAAGAAGCGACTGCCAAAGTAGAATTTGACCAAACCAAAGTGAGCGTTGCTCAAATTGAAGAAGCCATCAACGGTACAGGTTATAAAGTGGTTGGCAAGAAATAGTATTTTTTTGCTTCTCGTATTTAAGAACTTAATTAAATAATTATACAATGAAAAAGAATTTAATTCTATTGAGTGCTTTGTTTCTAATTGGAATAGCTCAGGTCAATGCTAAATGTTGCAAACCGACTGACAGTAAAGCACAAACGGCATATACAACCCAGCAAGAAGGTAAAACCCTGAAACTGAAAATCACGGGAATGACTTGTGCAGGTTGTTCCAACCACATTTCAAATGCCCTCAAAGAAGTGGACGGCATTATAGAACACAAAGTGGAATATCCGGGCGATTTGGCAACTATCCAGTACGACCCAAAGAAAACAAATCCTGATGCTATCATCAAGGTTATTGAGCAGACAGGCTATAAAGCCGAAATCATTAAAGAAAATAAAAAAGAGAAATCATAATGAACAAAGAAACCATAAAACTTAACATCACAGGTATGACCTGCGACCATTGTGCCACAGGCATTGAAAAACTACTTTCTAAAAATGAAGGTGTAAAAGAAGCAAATGTGAGCTATCCAAAAGCTACTTGTGAATGTTCTTTTGACCCTGCCAAAACCAGCAAAGAAGAAATCATCAACACCATCAACGGTACAAAAAACTATCGTGTAAAAAGTGAACTTCCAGAAAATGGAAGCAGTGGCAAAAACCAATTTGATTTAATCATTATCGGTGGTGGTTCGGCTGCATTTTCGGCAACCATTAAAGCCGAAAGTTTAGGATTATCGACCTTAATGGTAAACGGTGGTTTAGACTTTGGCGGTACTTGTGTAAATGTGGGTTGTGTGCCATCTAAAAACCTAATTCGTGCAGGTGAAACGGTTTATCACGCTACGCATTCCAACTTTGAAGGCATCAAACCAAAAGGTGTTGACATTGATTTCGCACAAATCATTAAAGCCAAGAAAAAATTAGTAGCGACACTTCAGGAGAAAAAGTATATGGATGTGGTAAGCGATTTTGAAAACCTGACTATGCTAAAAGGTTGGGCAAAGTTCAAGAACAACAAAACCATTGAAGTAGACGGCAAAGAATACAAAGCCATCAAATTTTTAATAGCCACTGGAGCTACTACCAACATTCCGACTATTGAAGGATTGGACAAAATTGACTATTTGACCAATGTTTCCCTATTCGACTTGGAAGAAAAACCCGAAAGCCTGACCATTATGGGAGCAGGTTATATCGGATTGGAAATCGCAATGGCTTACAATCGTTTAGGCGTAAAAGTCCGCATCATTGAATTTACCGACCGAGTATTACGTACACAAACCCCAGACATCAGCGAAGCATTGGAAACCCAAATACGAAAGGAAGGCATAGAAATTTTACCCAATTTCAGAGCCGTAAAATTTAAAAAGCAAGGAAATGAAACTATCATCCATTGCAAATGTCCTGATGGTTCATTTACTCAAATAGTAGAAAAAGGAAGGGTGGTAATTGCCACAGGAACAAAAGCCAATACAAATCAATTAGGATTGGACAACATTGGTTTGGAACTCACCCAAAGCGGACACATTGCAGTAAATGAAAAGATGGAAACCAATCTATCCAACATTTACGCAGCAGGTGACGTAACCAACACCCCTGCATTTGTTTACACAGCCGCTTTTGAAGGTAAAATTGCCGTTGAAAATGCTTTCTCAGGAACAGAAAACAAAGCCGATTATTCCTCTTTACCTTGGGTGGTTTTTACTGACCCACAAATTGCAGGCGCAGGTTTAGATGAAGCACAGGCAGAAGCAAAAGGCATTCCGTTTGAAGTTTCAAAATTGGAACTCAAAGACGTGCCGAGAGCCATAGCAGCAAACGACACAAGGGGTTTTATCAAACTCATTCGTAACACCGAAACCGATAAACTCATTGGTGCAAGAGTAGTCGCACCCGAAGGCGGAGAACTTATCCAACAATTAAGTATGGCAATCAAATACGGAATAACGGTGAAAGACTTAGCAGACAGTTTCTACCCTTATTTGACTTTGGGAGAAGGAATAAAATTAGCAGCCATAACTTTCGGAAAAGACGTATCGAAATTAAGTTGTTGTGCAAGCTAAATCAAATTCCTTCAATTCTATGTTTTCGATTCCCATTCATGCATTGCCTTGCTATTCAAATAGTACTGGTTCATAGAATTGGCATTTAATAGCCATAAATAGTCAATAATCACTCAAACATAAAGCAAAGTTACAGGCGTGCGGATGCGAGAGCTGCAAGGGCTCGCTTCGCCTGTTAGGAAAAAAAATCTCCACCCTTCGGGTAGTATTTTTTTCCCACAGCCCTTGCTGCAATCGCACCGTTCTGTAGTGTGAGGGCATTATGTTTAAGTTATTATTCAGAGTCCGTTTCGGCAGCCGGTGGTTGTTGGCGGGCGTTCGCACCTCAGGCCTTCCGTTCCATGCAGGCATTCAGCGTTGTGGTATCACAGATTATACGCTTCGTGTTTTTTGGTTCGAGTTGTGCATTTCAGAGCTTCCTTTTTAGGGGGCTCTTTTTTTTACTCGTTAAGGGAAAATTTTAAAAAGAGAAAAGCAAAGATAGGCGGGCTCGCACATGCCCATCGCACTTTCGGACAGTCAAGGTCAAACCCTACGGGTTTTGAAAAAAATCTCCACCCTATGGGTAGTATTTTTTCCAAAAACCTTGACAGCCGAGCCTCACCCGCCTGAAAGACAGCTTTCTCTTTTCTTTTTTTCCCTTTTTTCTTTTCTCTTTGGAAAAAATCTATGCGAAGCGCAGCGAGCTAAACTTTAATGGCTCACTGTATGAAATCGTTTCGTATCAAAACACACCGACTGGAAACCAGCTACCAACAACCGCACTTCTTTATCCTGAACAAGGGATTGAACAGCGGAAAACCGCTCAACCAAGCTTGCCCGAATTGCTTTGTTTGCCTCACCGACAACCAAGAGGACAGGGAATTTCTCTTTTGGCTATGCTTTGGATTGTGGAGGTCAAAATCATTTCACTATCTCCTGAAAGGCTCCGTGATTCCATTTGTGACTATTGATGAAATCCGAAAGCTGATTCGGGAAAGCTCCACCAAAGCAAGCTGCAAAGACCAGGCATTTCAGAAGGCAATTCAAGCCCTTCAACTACTCGATACCAACGAGCAAAAAATCAAGGTCACACTAAAGATGATTGATACTGCCAGACAAGCCATATTTTATGACTTGATGAAAGAAACAGGAGCAGGATAGAATCCTGCCCTGCCAAAAAAACAGGGCAACAAAAGCAAAATAAAGCACACTACCGCAACAGCACCCAAGAGAGAACTACTGCCTAATTCTTGAAGTAATTTAGTTGGCGAAGGGCAAATCCATGGTAAGTCCGTGTCAAGTCCAAGCAAATGTTTAACCCCTAAAAAATCGTAAAGAGATGGGAAAAATTAGTCAAGGTATTCTCGGTGGTGTCTCAGGACAGGTCGGGAATGTAATCGGTGGAACTTGGAAGGGCATCGATTACCTGCGCATCAAACCTTCCAGTGTAGCGAACCCAAGAACTGAAGGTCAGGTTGACCAGCGTTCGAAATTCGGTACTGTATTGAGGTTCTTACAGCCAATGACAGACTTCCTGAGAGTCGGTTTCAAGTTGTATGCTAACCGTATGACCCAATTCAATGCGGCCATGTCGTACAACCTCAATAATGCCGTAACCGGTGTTTATCCCAACCACATGATTGACTATGCAAGTGCATTGGTTACTCGTGGTAACTTAACAGGTGCGGCCAACGGTGCAGCGACTTCTCCAAGTGCCGGAAACGTAGAAGCAACCTGGACAGACAATTCAGGAAGCGGAAGTGCTCAAGCAACAGACAAGGCGCTGATTGCCCTTTTGAATACTACCCGAGGGGAAGCAGTGTTCACCACTGCGGGACCAGCAAGGTCTGCCGGATCAGCGACCATTCCAGTGCCTTCTGAGTACTCAGGAGAAGACGTTGAAGTCTTCTTAGGGTTTGTATCAGAAGACGGAACTAAAGTCGCCAACAGCGTTTATTTAGGCTCTGTAACAGTTGCGTAAAGCAATTGGTGTTTTCCTTGAAAGCCGCTTCCTTTGTGGAGCGGTTTTTTTATGTCCGTACCCCTCGATTTTTCCTTTATTATCCCTTAGTTTGACATTCCTAAGCGTTTTTTGTTGCTAATACGTTTCTATAATTTCAGCAACACACTGAATTACAGCAAGTTAAAAGCGTTTCAAATATTTTGTATCGGAAAATAACTACCTTTCTCATTCACTCTATGTTTTTTGAAGGGTTAATTCCCGGAGGTTGGATGAGCGAAAAACAAATCCTGAATACCTTTAAGCGATTTTTTAAAGCAGAGAAAAATAATGGCTCTATACGTAAACTGGAACCCTTGGCATGGATGCACAAAGATTAGTGCCGGATGTAAGTATTGCTATGTTTACAGGCAAGATGAGATGTATGGAAGCGACAAGTGCAGCAGCGAGGTAACTCGGAATGCTACATTCAATCTTCCTTTAAAACTTAAGCGAGACAAAAGTTATAAAATTGAGCCGGGAACTGTTGTATTTACCTGTTTTACATCGGACTTTCTTGTACCCCAGGCCGACAAATGGCGACACGAGGCATGGGAGATGATACATAAGCGGCAAGATCTGATTTTTTTCTTCTTCACTAAGAGGATCGATAGATTTATAGAGTGCGCCCCATCAAACTGGGGCGACGGATACCAAAACGTAGTTGTTGGATGCACGGTAGAGAATCAGTCTATGGCAGACTACAGACTTCCAATCTTTAACACTTTACCAATTAAGCACAAAGCAATAATTATTGCCCCAATTCTAGAGGCAATAAATCTTAAACCCTACCTCAACAGCACTATTGAGGAGGTCTCTGTAAGCGGGGAGTCGGGTAGCTTTGCCAGAGTTTGTGACTTTGAATGGATCAAAGATATTCGAAACCAATGTATTGAGAATAATGTACCCTTTCGGTTTCATCAAACCGGAGCAAAGCTACTCAAAGATGGAAAACTATACCGGATTAAACGAAAATACCAGATCCGGCAAGCTTTTAAAGCCGGTATAGATTATAAAGTCGAAAGATACTAACAGTTAGTTTTTAACGCACCTTACAGAGGATGCAGTTCCTCTTGCATCTTCAGTTATAGAAACACCAATATCTGTAAATATCAAAACTACAGCTTTATGAGGACTACCTAACGTATAAGGTGCCTCGCAAGTCCAGTAGCTACCAAAAATGCCTGAACTTCCTATACTACCTGTTGTAGCAATTATGCCGGAAGCCGGATACCACGACCCTGTGGGTAAATACACTCTGCCTCTGTTATTATACACTCCCCACATTTCTAAGTCTTCCAACCATACAGATGATGGCGGGACTCTCCATCCAAAAGGGCATGGATCTAACATGGTTTTGAGATCTTTGCTCCATAGACTACTGTAATTTTGCTCATTATGAGAAGTTTCCAATGAGGTTATATACCAATCACTTGTAGCATTATGTATGTGAGGCTCTAAAAAAGAGAAGGGATTTTGTATGGATTGGGTAATGTTTCCCGGAGCAGACAAAGATTCAGCTGTATATTGATTTGCAAAGTTATCTCCGTAGTGTTGCATAGGGATATCGGAGCCCCAATCTACGGCATTCAACAGAGGGTCTTTTCTACCCCATTGGTATAAAAGACCCAATGATGATAAATCCCCCACAACATTGTTCATTGCCCCAAGGTTGTATGGCATCATGTCTTTACTGTCTGCCTGAAAAACAGCCCCTCCCGAAATAGACCAAATATGCCAACTCCAAAGAATATTACCCTCACCGTTCTCTCCATCAAACGCAGCTATAAGGGCATTACCATAGGATCTTCCGGTAGAGAAAGTGATGCTTGACCCTGTTAAAACCGGAGAAGATAAAATTACATCTCTATTGCTCTCCCAAATCACCCTCAATGATACAGGTGAAAGTGAAGATTGATAAGTTGGAGCATACGTCCCTTGCGGCACCACTCCGTTCCCTCTTACATCACCTCTTATGGTGTATGAGTGATTAGGTTGAACCATATAGCAGTTAGACGGATATGAGGAGAGATCAAGAGGTGTAATGACAATCTCGGGATCTGAAACCTGAACTTTATACATACTCCCTCTCTTAAAGTTAATCCCATTTTTTTTAACCCTCATTACCCCCTTATCCGTAGTAATTTTAATTTCAATATTTTCTGATCCGGACAAATCTCCGGGTAGTATCACCATATAGGCACTAGCTGTTGTCTGGTAATCAGAGGTTATTATACATTCACCCTTTATTTCTAGATTTACCCTGTTGTTTCCGGAGACGTTGTTAAGTTGGTAAGGATTACCTAATCCGGGATGTGTTTGTTTAATGTCTATAGTACCGGAGGTGAGAGATAAATTCCCTGTATCAGCTGTAATTTCAATGCCCCCCAATTTTGCTGTACCCGTTGTTAGCTTTATCTGAAACTCCAGAATGGTGTAAAGATGGTTGAAGGAGAAATTCACAGAGGTTTGCTCTCCCTCTGTTTGTGGCGTAGTTACACTTTTGGGAGTGGCTATTAAAACATCAAGATCTCCAATGTGACTATTTGTGCAACCTCTCTGAACCTGATACATAGGAAGTGTTACCGGTACCTCTCCAGATGTGAACACACCTGATTGGTATGGATAGTATGCATAAAAGTTATGAGTCGATGAGGTGCCCCAATAAATTTCGCCGCCAATTCCGTAAAAAGGAGATCTCTTTTCACTGGTTTTAGAGCACATAGGAAAGTTATTTACACCGGATATTTGGAGTTGATTTAGACAAGCTTCATCGCTAAAAATACCGATTGAGTCTCTGTCTGCTATCCACTTTGTAACAAACCCCTCCAAAGTGGTCTTAGTCTGATTTGCTGCATCTTCACCCATAAAGAGAATAACTTTAGGATCTCTCTTATCTGGATTGATAGAATCCTCTTTACTACATGAATACATGCTTATTAAAGTAACTGTCAATGCTACATAAATTATTAACTTTTTCATTGTTTTAAGTTTTTATATTACTACAAAACAGCACTTTACCAGATATCTCCATTCAAATCATCGGTCTCGCCGGAAGTGGCATAACCTTTTTCGAATTTGACATCTACAACCTCTAGGATAGGTGGTAGATAAGTGTTTTCAGCTCCTGAAGAGCCCATTAAAGATTCGGAACATTCTTTCATAGCATAAATTTTTAAATATGAATAATAGACCAATGGCCCCAATTATCTGGAGACATAGGAATTAAATTGTCCCAAAAAAGACCTCTTTTTTATACTAAGAAGTTGTCATAATTATATATCCCGAGCGGGAAGGTGAAAAATAATTACACTCTAACAACACAAAGACTTGACTGTCTTTTACTTTCACTTTTTAAATATACAAAATATTTACAAACTCAATAGATAAAGCAAATAATTATTACATAACTTTACATACAAGAAATGAGATATTGTATGTCAAATTTTAGGTTAAAGGTATTTTTTACCGTTGCTACCAATTTGAGTTTCTCAAAAGCATCTGAACTACTCTTTATATCGCAGCCGGCTGTTAGTAAAAATATTAAGGAGTTGGAGGCCGATTTAGATATTAAGCTCTTTGAGAGAAAGGCCGGAAAAGTAAAGGTAACCGATGCAGGAAGGTTGGTATTAGATTATGCACAACGTGTTTTGGAGATGGAGAAGAGACTCCGATTTGATATCGGCACAATAAAGGGCAGGTATGGCGATGAGCTGAAAATTGGAGCAAGCACAACCGTTGGCCAGTATGTACTACCTCCTCTTTTGGCCAAATTTAGAGAGTTACATCCAAAAGTCTCCCTACTACTCTTGAATGGTAATACTCATGAGATTGAGGAGGCACTTCTTAAAAACGAAATAGAAATTGCAGTCGTTGAGGGTAGCTCTAAAAACTCTCAGATTAAGTACACTCCATACATAAAGGACGAGATTGTAGCTATTGTACACAAAAATAATCCACTCTATAAAAGAGAGCAGATTACCCTAAGCGAATTGTTGGAGACACCTGTTATTCTAAGAGAGCCGGGATCGGGGAGCTTAGAGGTGATTATGGAGAGACTTAAAGAGTTTGATATCACCGAGAGAGATCTCAATATAGTGATGCATATGGGTAGTACCGAGGGGATTAAAACTTACTTAGCCAACTCGAATTGTATTGGATTGATTTCTGTAAATGCTGTAACTAAGGAGATAACCAAAGGGGAGTTTAAGATTTTAGACATAGTGGATGTTGAGTTTTCGAGGTATTTTTACATAATTCACACTCATGGAAAAACATTTGGATTAGCACAGCTTTTTCTCTATTTTTTAGAGAGCTCCATAACTAAAAGTTATAGTCTATAACTATTATTGATATAATTCTCTCAACTTTTTCTCTCAGATTTGCAATCACAAATTTGAAAGAAAGGGAGATAAAATGAAGAGAGATTTTTGTAAAAAACTACTGTTTATTTGTTTATGCGTTGCTTGTTTAGCCCCCGGGGTCTCTACCCCTATTGCTTTAGTTGGAGGCGTACTATTCTCAATAACACTTGGAAATCCATTATATGTGATGAGCAAAGGGTTGTCAAAAATAACTCTTCAACTCTCTGTAGTTGGATTGGGATTTGGCATGAATGTAGTTGAAGCAGCAGAGATTGGTAGGGATGGTGTTCTGTTTACGGTTGTTTCAATTACTTTAACCTTAGCTGTTGGAATGTTACTAGGAAGACTCCTCTCAACTCCTTTCAAAACAAGTTTATTAATCTCTACAGGAACAGCAATTTGTGGAGGAAGTGCAATAGCAGCAATGGCTCCGGTTATTGATGCAAACGAAGATGAGACATCACTTTCGCTTGCAGTTGTGTTTTTACTTAATTCAGTTGCACTATTGATTTTTCCCTATCTTGGCTATCTGGTAGGTATGTCACAAAAGCAGTTTGGGTTATGGAGTGCCATTGCAATACATGATACAAGCTCGGTAGTAGGGGCTGCTCAAAAATTCGGTAACGATGCTCTAAAAATAGCAACTACGGTTAAGCTGGAGAGAGCTCTGTGGATTATCCCTGTAACCCTCTTCTTCTCTATATTGCTTAAAAAAGGGACCAAAGGGGTAAAAATGCCGATATTCATTCTTTTTTTTGCAGGGGCAATGGTTTTAAACAGCTACTCAACCCGTGTTGCAGCTATCTCTCCCTATATAGTAATGGGGGCAAAAAGAGCTTTGGTACTTACCCTTTTTCTTATAGGTTCCGGTATCTCTGTAGACTCTTTAAAGAGGATCGGCTATAAACCCTTGATTCAGGGTATATCTATATGGATTTTTATCTCTACTCTCTCCTTGGTGGCTTTAAAATGGGTAATTTACACCAAACTGTAATGAATATGTATTCTCCCTAAACCATTTAGAGGGGCCTATCCAGACTTTTCTATAAGGGTCATGTGCAATCATACCTAAATCTAATCTAAGAATTACAAAGTCTAAATTTAGCCGAGCTCCCAACCCCCAATTAAGGGCAACGCTTTTGTAGAAATCGCTAAATCTGAACAGACCGCTCTCTCGCCCTCTCTCGCTTCTCAGTGTCCATACATTTCCTGCATCGGCAAAGAGTGCCCCCTCTACCTTCCAAAACATACTGAATCGGTATTCAATATTTGCCTCTATCTTTAAGTCTCCCGTCTGATTTGGAATGGAGAATGTTGTGTCTACCGGTGCCGAACCCGGGCCCAAAGATCTTGCCTGCCATCCTCTCATACTATTGGCACCCCCAACATAAAATAGCTTTTCAAAAGGAAGGGATCCTGAGTTTCCATAGGCATACCCGACTCCAATATTGAAACGTGTGGCCACTGCCATAGAGGGTTGTGGCTTCCAGGTATATCCCAAGGTAAACTCGCTTCTTATATATTGAGCATAAGGTGTATTCCATACCATCTTAGCGCCCGTTGTGTCTGATGGTAGAGATTTGTTAAAAGCACTCAGCAAATTCCCTGCAATGTCATTGGTCCACCTGGCATAAAAAAAGCTCTTTTTAGGTATCACAGATGCATCTGTGGTGTAGTAAATTGTAGCTCCAGAGCCCAAGTCGAAGTGGTTTCTATATGCATTTCTCAAAAAAGGATCTGTCATTGAGTCGTAAAACTGGGTATTCATATTGAACAACCTTATGATATTCAACTGTATAGGATTAACAAAATAGAATAGTCTATCTCCCGACCTCCAGTTGTAACCGTAATTAAATGATATCAAATTTCTAGTAAACTCGGGCCTATTCTGATAGTTGTAGCCCACACTTATATCTGTTCTGGGAACATTTGTTTTAAAGATAGAGTCGGGCAGCATTAAGAAGCTTGGAAAAGAGATGCTTGAAGATATTCCCAACTCGGTAGATTTAATAGGATCGTTAAGCTTAAATTGGAAATTACCCATAAAACCTAAAGTAAACCACTCACCGCCCTTAAAAAGGTTTTTATGGTAGTAAGATGCTGCCGGAGAAACACCCAGTAGATTATTTGAGTTGCTAGATGCCTCCAGATTGAGTTTATATCCTTGGCTTTTAGAGGGAGTTAGTCTAATAACACAATCAACCTCGCCAGACTCTCTGTTTTCCTGCCCATCAACTTCGTCGAACTGAATATTAACTCCAGAAAAATATCTCAAAGATACCAGTCTGTTATATGTGTTTGTTGCTTTTTTCTCGTTGTACAACTCTCCCGGTTTAAGAGTATTCAGCTTCTCTAAAGTAGACGGCTTTATTGAAATTTTATCTCCACGATAATATATATTAAAATCCCTCATGGGAACAATCTTTGAGGCCGCAAGGGAGTCCTCTCTCAACCTCATTGGATCGTAATCGGGGTATAGAGAGATCTTTCTTATGCGATACTGCCTGTGTAGTCTGGCATCTTTTGGTGTTTCGTTTCGGGTATGGTTCTCTATTGTTACCAAGAGGTCTGCTTTGCCATTGCCGGCTAAAGTATCTGCAACAAAAAAGAAGTAGTTTTTACTGAAGTTGTAGTACCCATTCTCACGCAATACCGCCGTAACTCTTTCACTTTCAAGATCGAGCAATTTTTCTGATAAAAACTGTCCAGGTTTTATAGGTGAAAGACCCGAACTTTGCTTAACAAACCGGTCTATAGATGTGTCTCTTACTATGTAATTAATATTATTGATTGTGTATCTGTTTCCTACGGTAATAAAATAACTGACTCTGCTTCGCTTTCCTTTTGTAAATATGCTGTCTGTCACTGTGGAGCTGTAGTATCCGGTAGATCTGAGATGGTTAAGAAGGTTTTCTCTGCTTCTCTGAACTAAAAATGTATCCAGAATTACGGGGGGTTGCCCTATTCGTTTCACAAATCTATCCCACGCATTATCTTTATTGTTACTCCAATTATATATAATCAAAAATGGGTTAAACCCAAAGAGGAAAGAGTTATTTGGCTGTTGTCTCAGATATGGATTCAGCTGAGCCGGTTTCACCGACTCAGAATTCAAAACCACAATTTTATTCTCTTTTAAAGCGCTTTTCCCTTCGGGAACTACTCTCACTGTACTGCAAGACAGAGACAATGATACAAGAACTGCTATTGGAATATATCGGAAAGATAACCCTCTCATCTGACTTTAGTTTGCACAAAATTAATAATAAAGATATAATTATTGTAATAAGTTGTTTTGATAAAAGTAAAAAAAGATATCTTTGCATTCCAAAACCGATGTAACCTTGTTACTTTGTCTTTTTTTATACTAACTAACTCACTTACATTTTAAAAATGAAGAATAAGTACATAGATCTGGTAGAGCAATCTTTCGACTTTCCTCAGGATGAATTCAAAGTAGAAGACGGTGAACTCTACTTTCACGATATACCTATGATGGACATTATTGAGCAATATGGAACTCCTTTAAAGATAACATATTTACCAAAAATATCATCGCAAATACAGAGGGCAAAGAGAATGTTCAATGTTGCCATGGCCAAGGTAGATTATAATGGAGATTATCACTACTGCTACTGTACCAAAAGTTCGCACTTCTCTTTTGTGATAGAGGAGGCGCTTAAGAACGACATACATCTTGAGACCTCTTCTGCTTTCGATCTCAACCTTATTGAATCTCTGCAAGAGAGGGGCGTTGTAGACAAAGAGCTCTATGTTATATGCAATGGCTATAAGAAAGATATTTATATTGAGAACATTGCAAACATGATCAACAACGGTTGGAAAAACACCATACCGGTATTGGACAATATGCAGGAGTTCGACGATCTTGACCTCTGTGTAAAAGAGCCCACCAAAATAGGTATAAGAATAGCAGCCGAAGAGGAGCCGAAATTTGAGTTTTACACATCCAGATTGGGAATAAGGTACAGTGATGTAATCCCTTTTTACGAGAATAAAATCAAGCATAACAAAAAGTTCTCGTTAAAGATGCTGCACTTTTTTATTAATACCGGTATCAGAGACAACGCATACTACTGGAATGAGTTGTCTAAATGCGTATCTGTCTATTGCGATCTTAAAGCCATCTGCCCTGAACTGACCTCGCTGAATATAGGAGGTGGCTTTCCTATAAAGAACTCTCTTGCTTTTGATTACGACTATGAGTATATGGCAGAGGAGGTAATTGCACAAATAAAAAGCATTTGCGGTCAAAGAAATACTCCAGAGCCAAACATATTCACCGAATTCGGAAGCTTTACTGTTGGGGAGAGCGGTGCTGTTATATATCAGGTTCTGGACCAGAAGCAACAGAACGACCGCGAGAGATGGTATATGGTAGACAGCTCGTTTATGACAACCCTGCCCGATACTTGGGGTATAAAGCAGAGATTTATTCTTTTGCCTATAAATAAATGGAAGAATGAGTATCAAAGAGTGTTTCTTGGAGGTCTTACATGTGACAGTCAGGACTACTACAATGCCGAAGCACATGCTAACGCAATCTTCCTCCCTGTAATAAACGGAAGCGAAGAGCCGTTGTATATTGGTTTTTTCCATACAGGTGCATATCAGGAGTCTATAGCCGGTTTTGGAGGAATTCAACACTGTCTTCAACCTGCACCAAAACACATTACCATTGACGTTGATGAGAATGGCGAATACTACACTAAACTCTTCAGCAAAGAGCAGACATACAAATCTATGCTAAAAATTCTCGGCTACTGATGACCATTACCAAAGCAGAGATAAAGCTTATTAAGTCTCTTGAAAAGAGAAAGCATCGTGCAGAGCACTCTCTGTTTGTTGTAGAAGGAGAGAAGTTATTAAAAGAGGCCATTTCATCGGGGGCCGATATTGTTAAGGTTTTTTACAAAGATATAATTGGAGAGGAGAGTATGAGCAGGATTACTCACCTCTCATCTCCCTCACCTGTACTTGCTTTAGTAAGAACACCAAAAGCAGAAGAGATTGAGCTCCCTAAGCGGGGCGGACTCTACCTTGCTCTAGACTCTATTAAAGACCCCGGCAATCTTGGAACAATTGTAAGACTTTCTGAGTGGTTTGGTGTTGATGCAATCTATTGCAGTGAAGGGTGTACAGATATCTACTCCTCTAAAGTGGTCCAGGCAACCATGGGTTCTCTTTTTAGGCAGAAGATTTACACCTGTTCGTTACCGCAATTAATAGACAAAATATCTGACTATACCGATATCTACGGAACATTTCTCTCCGGGAATAGCATATACTCAAGCAAATTTAGATCTACTACTATGTTTGTGATGGGAAACGAATCTGAGGGTATTAGTGCCAACGTTGCCTCAAAAATAGCACACAGAATAACAATCCCATCATTTTCAACCACTCCCGAGGGAGGTGAGTCATTGAATGTAGCTATTGCTGCAGGAGTTGTATGTTCTCAATTTAGAGGATCTTCTCTCCAGATCTCTGGCGAACTATCTCAAACATAACAACCGATGCTGCAACTGAGACGTTGAGCGAGCTTATCTTTCCAACCATTGGAACCTTTACGAGTCTGTCTGAGAGCTCCAGTGCCGATTTAGAAATACCCTTCTCTTCAGATCCCACAATTACTGCTGTTGGCTTTGTAAAGTCGGCTGTGTATATAAGGTCTGTTGCCTTTTCAGAAGCAGATACAATTGAAAATCCGCTCTGTTTAAGGTAATAGATTGCCTCTCTAATATTGGTTACCTTGCAAACAGGTATTCTCATAAGAGCACCAGCCGAGGTCTTTACCGAATCGGAGTTTACAGCTGCACTACCCTTAGCCGGAATGATTATTCCGTCTGCCCCTGCGCACTCTGCAGAACGAGCAATAGCTCCAAAATTTCTCACATCGCTTATCCCGTCCAAAATCAGTATAAATGAGCTCTCTCGCCCATTGGCCCCCTCTACAATCTGCTCTAGTGATATGTACTCTATTTGAGGTAGAAATGCTATTACTCCCTGATGGTTAGCTCTGGTAATCTGATTAAGTCTCTCCATAGGTACAAACTGAACTTGTATATCTCTCTGCCTTAGTTTCTCCAATAGCATACCAAACATATTTCCCTCAACGGCACCTTGCCGAACCATAACCTTCTCAATTTTTCTGTTGCTCTCCAGTGCTTCCAATAGAGGATGCATTCCGAATATGTAATTACTCTCTTTCTGTTCCATAGATTTTATTATTAATTGTGAAGTCTCTCCCACTCCTCCATCATTGATTCTAATTCCGACTTTAGTGCTTGATATTGCTTCAAAGTCTCGTGTAAAGATACCTCTTTATGGTTACCAGACAATAGTTGCTCTATCTTGGATATCTCCTCTTCTATCAGTGATATCCTCTCTTCACACCTTTCTATTGCCTGCTTTTTTCGTTTCTGCTCCCTCTCCCTCTCTTTTTTCTGCTGATAACTCTCTGTAGATGTGTTGTTTTTTGTAGTAACCTCCTCCGCAACAATACTGCTTTGTTTCATCTCATCTAACGACTCAATCTTTTTTCTCTCTAAAAAATCGCTCAAGCCACCCAGATGCTCTCTTACTCCGCCATCTTTAAACTCATATATCTTATCTACTAGACCATCTAAAAAATCTCTATCGTGAGAAACAAGTACAAGAGTACCGTCGAAACTCTTAAGAGATTGTTTAAGGATATCTTTAGATCTAATATCCATATGGTTTGTAGGTTCGTCGAGGGCTAAAAAATTTAAAGGTTTAAGCATAAGTTTTGCCATCGCCAGTCTCGATTTCTCTCCACCACTCAAAACTTTTACCCTTTTATCTACATCCTCTCCCCTGAATAGAAAAGCACCAAGTATATCTCTTAGTTTGGTTCTTATATCTCCTACAGCAACCCTGTCCAATGTTTCAAAAACAGTAATTTCATGATCAAGAATATCGTCTTGATTTTGTGCAAAATAACCCGGTTTTACATTGTGTCCGTGCTCTATTATGCCCGATGTAGGTGTTAATTCACCAACAATAAGCTTCATAAAGGTACTTTTACCCTCTCCATTTTTTCCAAGAAGAGCTATCTTCTCTCCCCTCTCAATCACAATGTTAACCCCACCAAATACTCTCTTTGGTCCATAAGAAAATGATAGGTCTCTACATTTTAACACAATATTTCCCGAACGAGGAGATGGAGGAAATCTAAGGTGCAGCGCAGAGTTATCCTCCTCCTCTATCTCTATTCTATCTATCTTCTCCAGCTGTTTGATTCTGGATTGAACTTGATTAGATTTAGTTGCCTTGTATCTGAATCTCTCAATAAACTCCTCTGTCTTCTCAATCATCTTCTGCTGATTTTCAAACGCAGCTCTCTGTTGACTAAGTCTCTCTCTTCTAAGCTCTACATATTTGGTATATGATACTTTGTAGTCGTTAATCTTTCCAAGCACAATCTCCACGGTTCTGCTTGTGACAGAGTCTAGAAAACGCCTGTCATGTGAAATCAACACAATGGCACCTCTGTAGTTTTCGAGATAACTCTCTAACCATCTTATAGATTCAATATCTAAGTGGTTTGTGGGTTCGTCTAAAAGGAGAATATCGGGTCTTCTTAAAAGCACCTTTGCAAGCTCTATTCTCATATTCCACCCTAAACTCAGCTCTGCTCTCTCTCTAGAAAACTCTTCTCTTTTAAAACCCAAACCACACAAAACCCTCTCGGCTTCGGCCTCTCTCTTTCCCGAAGATACAACACTCAACCTGTCTGTGAGATTGTTCAGATGAATTAGGAGTCTTGCATACTCTTCGCTTTCAAAATCATCTCTTTGAGAGATGGTTTTATTTAAAGTCTCTATCTCGTTCTCGATAGTATTAATATGAGAAAATGCCGTAAGAGTCTCCTCCATTACAGAGATCTCTTTGTTATAATCCATCTCCTGAGGTAAATACCCGATTGTAAGATCGGATGGTCTTGAGATATCCCCCGATGAGGGTAGTGTTATTCCGGCTATAAGCTTTATAAGGGTTGTCTTTCCGGAACCGTTTCTTCCAACCAATCCAACTCTGTCGCTTTGGTTTATGTGAAAATTGATCTGCTCAAAGAGGGAGAATCCTCCAAAGGAGACCGAGAGGTTATTTATCGATATCACGGCAAACCAGTATACTGAATTCGTAAAGCATATATAGTGGCAATCCAACCACAAAAAGTGTAAATGCGTCTCCGCTTGGTGTGATTATAGCGGCAATTACAATAAGAATAGCAAATGCGTGCTTTCTGTATCTCTTTAAAAACGATTTGGAAACAATACCCATACGTGATAGGATTGCGGCAAGTGCAGGCATTTCAAATACGATTCCCATGATAAGTATCAACCATGTAAACATGGAGATATAAGATTTTAAAGAGATTTGATTCACTACCCAATCACTCACCTGGTATGTGCCAAGAAAACGTAATGTAAGAGGAAACACAAACACATATCCCACCAAAACTCCTGCAAAAAATAGCAAGGAGGCAAATGAAAATGCTCTTCTTACAGACCTCTGTTCGTTTGGATAAAGCCCGGGTCTTACAAAGGTCCAGAGTTGATACAGAATATATGGAACAGACAGTATGAAACCAAGAGTCATAGATACGCTCACATGTGTAAAAAATTGAGCCGAGAGCTCTATGTTTATAAGATTGATATTAAAATCACCGGGAGCAGCAGCAGGAACTCCGGCCAATGATGCAACCGCCGAGAGCCATCTGTATAAAATAAAGTCGGAGTCTATAGGTGCAAAGATAATTGTATCGAAAACAAACTTTTTGTTTACGAAAATCACAATTGTAAATAGGAGCACCGATACAGCTGAGCGAAAAAGCACCCCTCTCAACTCATCGAGGTGATCCCAAAATGTCATCTCTTTAGCCACCTAAGATCTATTTTTTTTCGCCACTCTCTTTATCATCTTTTATCTCATCTTCAATTCCCTTCATCCCATCTTTGAAGCTCTTAACCCCTTTGCCAATACCCTTCATAAGCTCGGGAATCTTTTTACCGCCAAAGAGCAGTAAAACTATTAGTGCAATGATGATTATCTCTGTGGCACCAAGTGTTCCAAATAGTAAAAAGTTGTTCATTTTTTTATGCTTTATTCGGTTTTATTAAAGTAAGGAGCAAACAGATCAGATACAAAAGTGGGTACCCTTGTTGGTTTTCTGGAGTGGGAGTGTATAAAACCCAGAGTTACACTGCCATCACAGATCACTTTTTGTTCTTCGTTAAAAATGGTAGTGTAGATGATAATTCTAGCTTTTGGCATCTCATTAATTGTAGAGACTACTCTTATAATATCGCCCTGTTTTGCAGGTAATTTATAGTTGCACTCCACCCTTACCACAGGCATCATTATACCTTTTCGTTCAATCTCTTGAATAGGAAGACCCAGATTAACAAGCGCTTCATGTCTTCCACACTCAAAATACCTTATGTAGTTTGAGTGGTGAACTATACCCATTAAATCTGTCTCGTAGTATCTTACCTCTAGTTTTGTTTCGGAAACGTACATTATTCAAGCTCTTTAAGTAAGAATGTCAGTTTTTCTATCTTGGTGTTAGCATCTGATTGCTTCTTTCTCTCCATATCAAGCACCTGCTTTGGAGCATTTGACACAAACTTCTCGTTGTTTAACTTTGCGTTCACCGACTTTAAAAAGTTCTGCAGATGATTCAGCTCTGCCAAAACCTTTTTTATCTCCTCTGCTTTATCTACCATTCCGGTGAGGGGCACAAAAAACTCCGATGTTCCAACCATAAAAGATGCTCCTGTAGAGTTGGACTCTTTCACGTTCATATCATCTATTTTAGTAACATTTGCGCACTTTTCAACTATTACGTACATATTTTTGCACAACTCACCCTTTACAAACAACGTTAGTTGCTCTTTTGGAGATATCCCTTTAGATTGTCTTATATTTCTTATGTTAACAATAACACTTCTGGCTATTTCGAACTCTTCAATTATCTCTTTTGAGTAGCTGTAACATCTAGGCATTTGTGATATCATAACAGACTCTCCGCTCTCTCTTTTTTCCAGATTTTGCCATAACTCCTCTGTTATAAAAGGCATAAAAGGGTGTAAAAGTCTGAGTAATTTATCAAAGAAAGTGATAGTACTGTTATAAGTTGTAAAATCTATTTTTCCACCGAAAGATGGTTTTATAATCTCCAGATACCATGCACAGAAGTCGTCCCAAAATAGTTTGTAGAGAGTCATTAAGGCATCGGAGAGTCTGAATTTGTCGAAATGGTCATTAATAAGCTCTATGTTCTGAGAGAGTAAGCTTGAGAACCACTCAACTGCCCTTTCACTCCCCTGAGGTTGAGGCGCATTATGATCTATCTCCCAACCTTTTACTAATCGGTATGCATTCCATATTTTATTGGAGAAGTTCCTACCCTGCTCTACCTGGCTCTCATCAAAGAGTATATCGTTACCGGCACTACTGCAAAGAAGCATTCCAACCCTAACACCATCGGCACCATACTCCTCCATCAATTTTATTGGATCGGGAGAGTTCCCAAGCGATTTAGACATCTTTCTACCCAGCTTATCTCTCACTGTACCAGTTAGGTATACATTTTTAAAAGGCAGGTCGGAGCAGAATTCATGCCCGGCCATAATCATTCTTGCAACCCAAAAGAAAAGAATTTCGGGAGCAGTCACAAGATCGTTGGTTGGATAGTAGTAGGCAAGCTCACTGTTTGGTTCTCTTTCTGGAAAACCCGGTTTTGAGGCATCAAAAACAGATATTGGCCAAAGCCACGATGAAAACCAAGTGTCAAGAACGTCTTCGTCTTGCTTAAGTTGGTCTGATGTTATTTGAGGATTGCTTAATCTGGCTTTTTCTAATGCCAACTCTTTGTTTGGAGCAACAAAAACCTCTCCCGAAGGTGAGTACCAGGCAGGAATCTGTTGACCCCACCAAAGTTGCCTTGAAATACACCAATCTTTCACATTCTCCATCCAGTGACGATAGGTGTTTCTGTATTTATCGGGTATTAACTTAATCTTATCTTCGGTAATATATCTCAATGCCGATTCGGCTGCTTGGTCCATCTTCATAAACCATTGGAGAGACAGTCTGGGCTCAATCACTGCATTTGTTCTCTCGGAGTAACCTATCTGAGAGTTATAGCTCTCCTCCTTAACCAGATGGTTGCTCTCTTTGAGCATCCTAACTATCTTCTCTCTTGCTACAAATCTATCTTCACCAACCAGAATAATTGCCTTCTCATTCAGTCTTGCAAAGTTATCCAGTATATCAATAACAGCGAGATTATGCCTGATACCTATCTGATAATCGTTTATATCATGTGCAGGTGTAATTTTTAAACAACCCGTACCAAAATCCATAGCTACATAATCATCTTCTATTATAGGTATCTCTTTGTTAATAAGAGGTATAAGCACTTTTTTCCCCTTAAGATGAGCATACCTCGAGTCATTAGGATTAATGCATACGGCAGTATCTGCCATAATTGTCTCGGGACGAGTGGTAGCAATGGTTATGTACTCCTCCGAAGCAACTCCGTTATTGGATAGGTGATAGTTTAGATAGTATAGTTTGGAGGGTGTATCTTTATGTATAACCTCTTCATCGCTTACTGCAGTCTGGCCCTCAGGATCCCAGTTGACCATTCTTATACCTCTGTATATAAGCCCCTTATTAAAAAAATGAACAAATGTATTAATTACAGCTTCGCTTAAATCGCTGTCCATGGTGAATTTTGTTCTATCCCAGTCACACGAAGCTCCCAGCTTTTTCAGCTGCTCCAGGATTATCCCTCCGTGCTTCTCTTTCCACTCCCAGGCGTGCTCCAGAAACTGCTCTCTGCTGATAGAGCTCTTCTCTATACCCTCTGCCCTCAACTTTGCAACAACTTTTGCCTCTGTAGCAATAGATGCGTGGTCGGTTCCGGGTACCCAACAAGCATTTTTTCCAAGCATTCTGGCTCTCCTCACCAAAACATCCTGAATTGTGTTGTTAAGCATATGTCCCATATGAAGAACACCTGTAACATTTGGAGGGGGAATAACTATTGTATAGGGCTCTCTGTTATCTGGAACCGATCTGAAATAACCTTTGTCTAACCAATATTGGTACCATTTATCCTCTGTTTGAGCAGGCGAGTACTTTGCGGAGATTTCCATCTGTATGTAAACTGTTATTTTTTATCCAAGCCACAAAGTTAATCAATTTATTTTATCTTTGCGTTGATATTAAAAGACCAAATGGACATGAGTGCTGATAATGAACTAAATATCGAATTAAGCAGTGAAGTTGCACAAGGATCCTACTCAAATCTTGCAATAATCACTCACTCTAGCAGTGAATTTATTCTCGACTTTATACGAATGATGCCCGGAGTACCTAAAGCTCAGGTAAACAATCGAATAATCATGACCGCTCAGCATGCTAAGCGGCTCTTCATGGCTCTAGAGGATAATATTTCTAAATATGAGAGCCAGTACGGCCAAATTGAGATTCACAACGAACCAATTAACAAAGTACCTATAAACTTTGGCAACAACTCTGCCGAAGCCTAAACTTCCATTTTTATTAAATATGACTAAAAAATTCAAGATTGTTGTTCTGGCCAAACAGGTGCCGGATACGCGTAATGTTGGAAAAAACGCCATGAAAGAGGATGGTACGGTAAACCGTGCCGCGTTGCCCGCAATATTCAATCCCGAGGATATGAATGCTCTGGAGCAAGCATTAAGGTTGAAGGATAAATTCCCGGGAAGCGAAGTTCTGCTTCTTACAATGGGTCCATCAAGAGCTGCAGAGATAATCCGTGAAGGGCTATATCGTGGAGCTGACGGAGGCGTTTTACTTACCGATAGAAAATTTGCAGGTGCCGACACTTTGGCCACCTCTTATGCGCTCTCAATGGCAATAAAAAAGATGCAACCAGATATTATCATAGCTGGTAGGCAAGCAATCGACGGCGACACAGCTCAGGTTGGTCCCCAGGTTGCAGAGAAGCTTAATTTGCCTCAAGTAACTTATGCCGAAGATATTACCGGCTTCGAAGGAGATAAGCTGGTTATAAAAAGAAGACTTGAGAGGGGCATTGAGAGTGTTAAAACTCCACTCCCTGCGGTGATTACGGTGCATGCAACTGCACCCGATTGCAGACCAAGAAATGCTAAGCGGTTAATGAAATACAAACATTCGCGAACTCTCACAGAGGAGCAGGACAATGAGCACAACTCATACCTTCCTTTAAACTCTGCAGATACTTTAAGAATTCCGGAGTGGGGAGTTACAGATGTGGGAGGTGAGGAGATTCACTACGGATTGTCGGGCTCACCAACCAAGGTTAAAAAAATTGAAAATATCGTATTTCAAGCTAAAGAGTCAAAAAGAATGAGCTCTAGTTATGAAGAGATAGACTCACTAATGATAGAACTCATTTCATCTCATACAATTGGATAAATCTGCAGAAAAATGAATAACATTATTATATATATAGAAACAGAGGGCGGAAAAATTGCCGATGTAAGTCTTGAGCTGCTTACCAAAGGAAGGTCACTTGCAAAAGAGCTCTCATGCAAACTGGAGGCACTTCTTATTGGCAATAAAGTTGAGAATCTTGTCGATGAGCTTTTTTTATACGGTGCACAAAAAGTGTATATAGCACAAGATGCCCGGCTGGAGAACTACCTAACCCTGCCCTATTCAAGCATTACAATAGATCTTTTCAAAAAGGAGAAACCCCAGATTGCCCTTTTTGGAGCAACCAGTGTAGGACGCGATCTTGCACCCAGAGTCTCTAGCGCACTTGTTAGCGGCCTAACTGCAGATTGTACATCTCTGGAGATTGGTGATCATAAAGAGACCAAGAGCGGTAAAGAGTATAAAAACCTTCTTTACCAAATAAGACCCGCTTTTGGAGGAAACATAATCGCAACTATTATAAATCCCGATTGTCGCCCACAAATGGCTACAGTAAGAGAGGGTGTTATGAAGAAGGAGCCACTGGCTTCTGCTGTAAAAGGGAGCATTGCTAATATAGATGTGACCAAAATTGTAAAAGATGAAGATTTTATTGTTGAGATTATTGAGAGACACATAGAGGAGAGGAAGATAGATATAAAAGGATCTCCGGTAATAATTGCAGGGGGATTCGGAGTTGGGTCCAAAGAGAACTTTAACCTTCTTTTTGAGTTGGCCTCTGTATTGGGAGCCGAGGTGGGTGCATCCAGAGCTGCAGTTGATGCCGGATACGCCGAACCGGCCAGGCAAATAGGACAAACAGGAGTTACCGTTAGACCAAAGCTATATATTGCAGTAGGTATTTCAGGTCAGATTCAACACACTGCAGGTATGGATCAATCTGCAATGATTATTTCCATCAATAACGATCCCAACGCTCCAATACATCAAATTGCAGATTATGCAATAGTTGGAGATCTGAATGAGATTATACCCCGCATGATTAAATCCTATAAACTTAACAGCAAATAAAATGGCTAATTTCTATAAAGACAATAAAGATCTCAAGTTTCAGTTCGGTCACCCTGCAATGTCTAAGATAGTAAGACTAAAAGAGCAGGATTTTAAAGATGCAGGTGTATTTGATTATGCACCATCAAACTATGAGGATACAATAGACTCCTACGATAAAGTTATGGAGATTTTGGGTGAGATTTGTGCCGAAACCCTTGCTCCAAATGCCGAAGAGGTAGACAAACATGGTCCGCATCATGAAAACGGAAGGGTTACTTACGCTCCGGGCACTCAACAGAATCAAGATACTCTTACGCAGGCGGGCCTTTACGGCATGTCTCTGCCAAGAGAGTTTGGAGGTTTAAACTTCTCTATGGTACCTTATGTGATGGCTGCCGAAATAGTGGCCCGTGCCGATGCCGGCTTTGCAAACATCTGGGGCCTGCAGGATTGTGCCGAAACCATACATGAATTTGGATCAGAGGAGATTAAACACGAGTTTCTACCAAGAATCAACGAGGGAGAGACCTGCTCTATGGACCTTACAGAGCCCGATGCAGGTAGCGATTTACAGGCAGTTATGCTGCGAGCTACCTACAATGAGAGCGATGGAATGTGGTATCTTAACGGAGTTAAAAGATTTATAACCAACGGTGACGCACAAATTAAGCTTGTTCTTGCAAGGAGTGAAGAGAACACTACAGATGGAAGAGGTCTATCGTACTTTGTTCATGATCAGGCGTGGGGAGGCGTTACTGTTAGACGTATAGAGAATAAACTTGGTATCAAAGGGTCGCCAACTTGTGAGCTTGTCTTTACGAACGCTCCTGCAAAAATAGTGGGAGAGAGAAGGATGGGGCTTATTAAGTATGTGATGTCTCTAATGAATGGTGCTCGTCTGGGAGTAGGTGCTCAATCGGTAGGAATATCCGAGGCGGCATATCGCGAGGCCCTTAAGTACGCTCATGAGAGAGCTCAATTCGGTAAGCCGATTATACAGTTTCCGGCAGTTTACGAAATGTTGGCGCTGATTAAAGCAAAACTACAGGCATCCAGAGCACTGCTCTATGAAACCACTCGTTATGTAGACCTCTACAAAGCTTACGGATTTGTTGCAGAGAGTCGTAAACTCAATCCAGAAGAGAGAGGCGAGGCAAAACAGTATCAAAAAGTGGCAGATATGCTCACCCCTATGCTTAAGATGATGTCATCGGAGTACTGCAACCAAAATGCTTACGATTCGCTTCAGATTCACGGAGGTTCGGGTTTTATGAAGGATTATCCTATTGAGAGAATATATAGAGACGCACGTATTACAACAATATATGAGGGTACTTCGCAGTTACAGGTTGTTGCTGCACAACGCTATGTTACAAACGGAGGTTACTTAAATTTAATTAAGGAGTACGAAAACATTCCTGTTAAAGCAGAGTACGAGCAGCTTAAAAAGGTGATTACAGACATGACTGTTCAATATGAAAAAGCTGTAGCAACACTCGAAGGCAAAGACAATGAGTACATCGACTTCCAAGCCAGAAGACTTGTAGAGATGGCAGCTCATATTGTTATGTCTTATCTTCTGCTATTAGATGCTCAAAGAGATCCATCTTTCGACAACTCGGCCCAGATATTTATCAACCGTTCCAAGTCTTGGAATGATGAGAGATACTCATACCTTAAGGATTTTTCTCCATGCCAAATGAGTTCGTTTATGGCAGTAAAGGAGGAGAGGGTTGTTGAGGCATAGTAAAGACTTTATCGGTTAATTAAGAACCCCGAAAGCTTGATCTCTTTCGGGGTTTTTTAATCTCTATTTACATGGTTCACAAGAGTAATCGCACTCCAGACTCTCACTCATTGTCTCAGTTTCTATTGTTACGTGAGATATCCCGTAACTTGCCGCCAACTGCTTGACCATCTCTTTTGCTGTAGATGTTCTGTTTTCAAACTCAATCTTTACCACCAGGTGAAGCGTAAGAACATGCCTCTCTCCATCGAGAGTCCACAGATGCAAGTCGTGAATTGAGTGTGTACAATCCAGCTTGAGTAAATCACTCTTTAGTATCTCTATATCGACGCTGTTAGGAACCTCCTGCAGCAATATCTTTACTACAGATCTAAGGTTTCTGTACACATTCACCAATACCCAGATAGTAATAAAGATAGAAAGAAGAGGATCTAAAAAAGGGAGATTCACAAACAACATAACAATACCGGCTATCAGAACTGCAATCCAACCAAGGACATCCTCCATGAGATGTAAAAAGACTGCCCTCTCATTGTGAGTAGTACCCTTTTTCACCCTCAGAACTGCAGCCCCGTTTACTATTATTCCAATAATAGCAAGCAGCAGCATCCCCTTGGCATCTACCTCCTGAGGTTCGAGTAATCTCTTAACGCTCTCCTCTACAATAAAGATAGCACCAATAAGCAAAATAAGAGAGATAAATATCGACCCTAGTAATGAGAAGCGTCTGTAGCCGTAGGAGTACCGGCTGTTTCCACCTCTCTTTGATACCCTTTGTAAATATAATGCAATACCAAGGGATAGTGAGTCGCCAAAATCGTGAACAGCATCGGACATAATTGCTACCGAATTGGTAATAAGCCCTCCTACCAACTCAATTATCGCAAACACCAAATTTAAAACAAATGCAAATGTTAGATTTTTTTCGGCCGAATAGTTTTGATCTGCCTCTTTATGCATGATATATCATTTATGTTTTAGTGACTACCTAGTATAAACCATTGAACCCCGTAATTGTTTTCAAAAATAAAAAATAACTAACTTTGTTGGAGATAGCAAATTACAAAATGGATAAAAAGCTTAATATCATTATTTTATCTTCTGTTCTTAATAAAGAGAATGGCTTAGATATAGAGAACAGAACATCTCTGAGGGAGATAAAATGCCTGTTCGACATCAGCAATATTGTTGGTCATAATAGTGTAGACAGCTATGATAAGGAGGCGTTTACAGTTGTTTTTGTTGCTACCGGCGGTTCAGAGGAGCAATTTATGCGCATTAAAGATAAATTGCCCAAACCTATTGTTATAGTTAGCGACTCATACCACAACTCCCTCCCCGCCTCTCTTGAGATCTCAACTTGGCTGAAGAGAGGCTCTATACCATTTGAACATATAAACATCCCGTCGGAGCCCTCATCAAAATTTAGAGAGGAGCTTAGAGAGAGCATAGAGGAGCTTTATGAGGTACAACTTGCCCTGGAGAGGATAAAAGGAAAAAGAATTTTACTTATTGGGAAGGAGTCTCCATGGCTAATTGCTTCATCTATAAATACAAAAGAGTTAGAACAGAGGTTTGGCGTTACGTTTATAGATGTTCCTGCCACACATTTGCTAGAAAAATACAGTGGCACAACTAAAGACGACAAGGGATGCATAGAGATTTTCAAAGCAATAAAAGCTTCAAAAGAGAGTACAATTTCTGATGACTCTCTATGGGATGCCATAAGGGTTTATAAATCGTTGCAATCAATCTGCATTGACAACAGAGCAGATGCTCTCACAATCAGATGCTTCGATCTTCTTGAAACTTGTCATACAACAGCATGCCTCGCTCTTGCCTTACTTAACGACAATGGAATAGTTGCCGGATGCGAAGGCGATATCCCCTCTCTTTGGAGCATGATACTTGCCAGAGAGGTATGCAAATCTGAATCATTTATGGCAAATCCATCCTCTATAGATTACCTTGACAATAGTGCCGACTTTGCCCATTGTACTGCCCCTCTTAGAATAGGAAACTCTTTTAAGCTTACAACTCACTACGAGTCGGGGATTGGTGTAGGAATTGCATCAAAAATGTCTCTTGGGAAATATACGCTGCTCAAATGTGGCGGGGAGAATCTGGAGCAGTATTTTTCTACAGAGGGGGAGGTTGTTCAGAATACATGCGTTAAGGAGAGGTGCAGAACACAGGTGAAATTTATATTCAAATCGCAGGATAAGCTAAAATCTTTCCTAACATCATATTTAGGCAACCATATTGTTTTAATTCCGGGGAAGCATAAAGATAAGATAAAACAGTTTATGAAATATCTCGCAACACTGCTCGCTTTTTTTACGCTAAGCACAGCAACACTCTCTGCTCAGAATATAAAAGTAAGAGATCAATTTATTCAAGAGAGTGTAGAGGAGCTATCTTCAAAGAACATGAGAGAGTCAATAGAAGCTCTTGTGGCGTGTCATACAAGACACAATATGAGTAAAACCAACTCTTCAAAAGAGGGTATCGGTGCTGCAGCTACCGTTATTGAAGAGAGACTTAAAAAACAGGGTGTACAATCGGGAGGATTTTTCACGGTTGAAAGATTTAGCTACAAGGCAGGAGGCAAAGGTAGTAGAATTCCAACTGAGAGGACCTTAACAAATATTGTGGCTACAATCAAAGGGAGCAGAGAAGATGACAATAGAGTAATAGTTCTTCTTGCGCATTACGATTCAAGAGTAGACGATAACAGCGACTCTACCACTTTTGCTCCGGGGGCAAACGACAACGGAAGCGGAGTTGCCGCACTGCTGGAGATCTCGCGCATTCTCTCTCATAAGAGGCTTCCTCTTACAGTTAAGATTATGTTTCTTTCGGGAGAGGAGCACGGGTTGCTTGGCGCAGCTCATATGGCAGCTGTTGCAAAGAGCGAAAAGTGGAATATTGCTGCTGTTTTAAATAATGATATGATTTCAAACTCCCTCTCAAGTGAGACCGGTATCAGAAATAATAGTATAGTGAGGGTTTTTTCGGAGAACATTCCATTTGTTGAGAGTCAAGACGAGCAGAGATCAAGAGTTTTCAACTCTTCCGAAAATGATAGCGAATCAAGACAACTGGCAAGATATATAAAGGAAATCGGCGAACGTTATGTTAGCAATTTAGAGGTTAAGCTCATATACAGAAATGATCGTTTTGGAAGAGGTGGAGACCATACCCCATTCAGTAGAAACGGGTTTACGGCGGTACGTATTTGTGAGTATTACGAGAACTATCACAGAACACATCAAAAGGTTGGTACTGTTAATGGAATAGAGTTCGGAGATGTTATTGCCGGAGTAGATTTTGAATACCTGCTTAAGAATACTGCGTTAAACCTCTCCGTGATAATGAATATGGCGCTTGCACCAGCTCCACCTCAAGATGTGAAAACCGATGTCTCTTCACTTTCTAACAAAACTGAAATTAAATGGAGTGCCCCAAATGTTGGACCAAAACCAGAAGGTTATTATCTGCTAATCAGAGAGACCGATCAATCTATGTGGCAACAAAAGATTTTTGTTAAAGGAGAAAGCATAGAGGTGCCCATTAGCAAAGACAACTTCTTTTTTGCCGTTCAATCTGTAGGAACAAATGGAAATGAGAGTGTTGCAATCTTCTCAACAGGGTCTAGATAATGGAGAGAAAAAGCTACAAAATATCCTTCATAGGTTGTGGAAACCTCGCCTACCGGCTATCTATGGCATTAAAATCGTCCGGTCATCATGTAGAGTATATATTTGGAAGAGATGCCAACGAGGCTCAAAAACTTACGTATATATTAAATAAACCGGAGGGTGTAAATAACTCCCCTTTTTTAACAAGCAGCACAGAAAACCTATCAGATCTATGTAAAAGCGAAATAGTAATTCTTGCTGTGAATGACAACTCAATTATTGATGTTGCAGATGGTTTAAAATCTATAGGTTCAGATTTTACCAAAACAACTATACTTCACTGTAGTGGCGCAACAGATATCTCTCCATTAAAGAGTTTTGTCAATCATGGAGTTCTCTATCCACTTATGACTCTCTCCAAAACAAAGCCGGTAGATTTTTCTATTGTACCCTTCTTTATATAGCATAGTAATAAAAAGGTTCAAGATGAGCTTACAAATATCTGTTACTCATTAAACTCTGAATATAGAGAAGTTGATTCAAAGAGTAGACTAAAAATTCATTTGGCTGCCGTATACGTGAGCAACTTTGTAAATTACATTACCGGCTTAGCTTTCGATCTCTCCAAACCTAATCATATGTTCCTTATGCCCCTGGCAATAGAGACCATTAGAAAAGCCTTTCTCTACGAACACCCATCCTTAGTGCAAACAGGACCCGCAATCAGAGGAGATGATGAGACAATAGAAAAACACCTATCACTTCTTATAGACAACTCACCTCACAAAGAGGTCTATAAACTTATTACTGAATATATTAAACAAAAGAAATAATCAACGATGTCTAATTATAAAGTTAAACTATCGGGAATCAAAGCATTCGCCTTTGATGTAGATGGAGTATTCACAGATGGAACAGTACTTGCAACCGAAACAGGAGACCTTTTAAGGTCTCACAACGCAAAAGATGGCTACGCTGTGAGAGCAGCGGTGTTGGCAGGTTATCCCATAGCAATAATTACGGGTGGCTCATCTGAAAGTATTGTAAAGAGATTCGATCAGCTTGGCGTTGAGGATGTCTATCTAAAATCTGTAATTAAAATGCCGGATTTTCTTAAATTCTGCAAAAAACATAATCTTGAAACGAGTGAGGTACTTTTTGTAGGAGACGATATACCCGACATTCCTGTGTTAAAAGAGTGCGGACTTTCTGTATGCCCATCAGATGCAGTGAATGAAGTTAAAGAGTGTTGCGAATATATATCTCTATACTCCGGGGGCAAGGGTTGTGTAAGAGATATCATAGAGCAGACAATGAAAATACAGGGTAAATGGTACAACAATCAAGAGGCCTACTCGGGTTAATTCTAAAAAATAAAAAAGTTATACTTGCCTCAGGGTCACCTAGAAGAGTAGAACTTTTAAAAGGTTTGGACATAGATTTTGAGATCTGCTCAAATCTGGATGTCAATGAAGATTTTGCAGCAGAGGATGATATTATGACTGTTCCTCAAATTTTATCTCTTAGGAAATCCTTGGGTTACAAAAAGAGATTAAAAGATGATGAGATTATAATAACAGCAGATACTGTAGTGATTTGTGATGATGAGATTTTAGGAAAGCCATCGAGCAGAGAGGAGGCGATAGGAATGTTAATGACCCTCTCCGGTAGAAGTCATATTGTTGTAACAGGTGTAACAATAAGGGACTGTAATAGAGATTACACCTTCAGCTCTCGTACAACAGTTTCTTTTAAAGAGATCTCTCGGGAAGAGGCGGAGTATTATGTAGACAACTACTCCCCCTACGACAAAGCCGGATCGTACGGTGTTCAGGAGTGGATAGGTTACACTGCAATAAAAAGGATTGATGGTTGCTACTATAATGTAATGGGATTACCGGTTCAGGAACTTAGCGACAAGCTGATACAATTTATAACAGAAATAGGATAATCATCTGCTGTTAAGGTAAAGGGTCTCATTCTCCAAGCGAACCCCGCCTCTGTCAACCATAGATCGGAGAATATCCAGATAGCATCTGGTTTCGTCGTTTACAAGTGCAGATATCTCATCTAATCTTTTTGGGCCATCCATTAAGATCTCAATGATCCTCCTCTCTATGGTCTGCTCATACCCCTTTTCGTCACGGCTTTTCCTTGCAGAGATACAGACATCGCAAATACCACACAATGCAGACGACTCCTCACCAAAATAACGGGACAGATATTGCGATCGGCATATAGTACTCTCTCCTGCATAGCCAATTACAGATTCTACTCGGGTTTCAAAGCCCGCTCTTCGGCTCTCGTAGTTCTTGCTGGAGAGATAGAATCCCCTCTCCTCCTCTCTATCTTCATTAAACATAAGCAGAGGAGATCTTGCTCCGGGTATATATGATACTATTCCCATACCCGAAAGCTTAACCAACATAGAGACTACCGCTGCTTTACTGTTTCTAGACAATCTTGCAATATACTCTTCATCTATAGATACATAGCCAGAGAAAAGACCGGGGTGGATTCTCAATATAGTTTTAATAAACGCATCCATTGAGTCACTTTTAAGTTGCACCATATAAAGCTCGTCTCTGTTTACAATAAATGTTATTCTGGAAGGGTTATCTAACTCCTCTGTAAGTTTTAACAGACCCTCACCTTCCAGATACTTGATTGCGTAATAGGCCGATGAGGCATTTATCTTGTTTTTCTGAGAAAACTCCTGAAGGTTGAATCGGAATATATCGCCTTTTCCGCTTCCATACGCCAAGTTATAAAAGCGATATAGCTTCTGATATATCTCTTTTATAAAGTCGGGTTTTGGAAATGTAAGGTTAACTATCTGCCTCAATCGCTTTACATCTGAACTGTTCCACAACATTACGGCGTACGATCTCAAGCCGTCTCTTCCTGCTCTTCCTGCCTCCTGATAGTACGCCTCTACCGACTCCGGCAGATCAAAATGAATCACAAATCTAACATCACCCTTATCTATACCCATACCAAAGGCATTGGTTGAAACAATTACCCGGGTAGATCCCAACATCCAATCATCTTGCTTAGAGGTGCGATTGCCCGAAGAGTATCCTGCATGATAAGAGTCTGCATTAACTCCTTGTGAATTGAGAAACACAGACACCTCTTCGGCTCTTTTTCTCTCTCTCACGTATACTATCCCCGAACCATTAACGGAACGGCACACCCTAAGAAGCTCTCCATATTTATCTTCGCTAAATCTAACCACATAAGACAGGTTGGCTCTAAAGAAGCTTCCTCTGATTAAATTACTACTCGCAAAACCAAGTTTTTCCATAATATCATCGGCTACCGATGGTGTTGCAGTTGCAGTAAGTGCAAGGGTTGGCGGATTACCGCACAGCTCTTTGATATCTTTAATTTTAAGATAGTCTGGCCTGAAATCATATCCCCATTGCGATATACAGTGGGCTTCATCTACTACCAGATAGGCCACATTCATCTTCTTTACCCTCTCCATGAAAATATCTGTCCTAAGTCGCTCTGGAGAGAGATACAGAAACTTGTAACTTCCATATATAGCATTATCAAGAGTAGCATCAACCTCGGTTCCTGTCATTCCTGAGTGAACTGCGAGCGCTCTTATACCCTTGGATTTAAGGTTCTCTACCTGATCTTTCATTAATGCAATCAGTGGAGATACAACAATGGTGATTCCCTCGTTTAAAATTGCAGGTATTTGAAAACAGATCGATTTCCCTCCTCCGGTGGGGAGCAGTGCCAGTGTATCTCGTTTTTCGAGAGCAGAGTTTATAATCTCCTCTTGAAGCGGCCTGAAGCTTTTATGAGACCAATATTTCTCAAGAATTTCAATTGGAGAAGCCATAGTACAGATTTTTACAAAAATAGTAATAATTTAGATGGTTCAAGTAAGGATTTTTTCCTATATTCGTATTAACACTTACCAAAACTTAAAAAATCCAGCATCAATTATTACAATTTATGGCAATCTTAGACCTTTCCATTTATGGAATTAAAAATGTAAAGAGGGTAGTTTACAACCCCACCTATGAAGAGCTTTATAAGGCAGAAATGTCGGAAAAAAACGAGGGTTTCGAACAAGGAGTACTAACCGATACAGGCGCTGTAGCTGTGAAAACAGGCATTTTCACCGGGCGCTCTCCAAAAGACAGATATATTCTTAAAGATAGTATTTCACAAAATACAATTTGGTGGGACGGTAATATAAATAAACCTGTTGAGCAGAATGTTTGGGACGATTGCTATGAGCTTGTAAAAAAGCAACTTTCAGATAAAGATACACTATACGTAGTAGACACCTTCTGTGGAACTAACGAAAATACAAGACTAAAAGTAAGGTTTATTATGGAGGTGGCGTGGCAGGCCCATTTTGTGACAAATATGTTCATCAGACCATCTAAGTATGAACTTGAAAGCTATGGAGAGCCCGATTTTGTATCAATAAATGGTTCAAAAGTTACAAACCCCAATTGGAAAAGTCACGGTCTTAACTCCGAGGTCTTTATTCTCTTTAACTTAACAAAAAAAATGCAGGTTATTGGGGGAAGCTGGTATGGAGGAGAGATGAAAAAGGGTATCTTCTCTATGATGAACTACTATCTCCCATTAAAAGGAGTTGCATCTATGCACTGCTCTGCCAATGTTGGAAAAAATGGCGATGTAGCAGTTTTTTTCGGCCTTTCGGGAACCGGAAAAACAACCCTCTCTGCCGACCCAAAAAGATACCTTATAGGAGACGACGAACACGGATGGGACGATGAAGGGGTCTTTAATTTTGAAGGAGGCTGCTATGCCAAGACTATAAACCTGAGTGAAGAGAACGAACCCGATATCTGGAGAGCCATCAAAAGAGACGCTCTGCTGGAGAATGTTCCTGTAAGAGAGGACGGTTCGGTAGACTTTGCAGATGCATCTATAACAGAGAACACAAGAGTCTCTTACCCTATTTACCATATTAATAACATTGTACTCCCATCAAAAGCGGGGCATGCAAGTAAGATTATATACTTATCTGCAGATGCATTCGGGGTATTGCCTCCAGTATCTATCTTAGACAGCAATCAAGCTCAATACCATTTTTTATGCGGCTATACATCAAAGCTTGCCGGAACAGAAAGAGGCATTACAGAGCCGGTTCCATCATTTTCTCCGGCATTTGGGGAGGCCTTTTTGTCGCTCCATCCAACTGTGTACGCCTCGCTGCTTGCGAAAAAAATGGAGAGATTCAACGCTAAGGCATATTTGGTTAACACCGGTTGGAATGGCACAGGCAAAAGAATATCCATAAAGGACACACGTGCAATAATTGACTCTATACTCGATGGCTCTATTGAGTACTGTGAAAGAAGAAGAGTCCCTTTGTTAAATCTTGAAATTCCGCTACATGTGAAAAATGTTTCAGACGGAATACTAGATCCTAGAGATACTTACAAAGATGTCAGCGAGTGGGAAATAAAGGCAAAATCACTGGCAGAGAAGTATATACGAAATTTTGAACAGTATTGCGACAATGACGCAGCAAAAGCACTCATCTCCTCGGGACCTCAAATCTGATTATGAAAAAATATCTTTTTATTATTTTAACCCTGATGCTGATTTCAACATCGGGGTTCTCTAAAAGAGAGCGTTGCTACTATGTTAGCATAGAGACTACCAAAGGTAAAATAGTTATTAGACTGTACAACCAAACACCACTCCACAGAGATAATTTTATTAAACTGGCTAAAAGCGGATTCTACAATGGAGTTATCTTTCATCGAGTAATAGATAATTTCATGATTCAGGCAGGCGATCCTGAATCTAGGGAGAGAGTAAAAGATAAACTCTATGGAAACGGCGGTCCTGGATACGATATACAGGCAGAGATAGTAGAGGGCCTCTGGCATCAACGCGGAGTTGTTGCTGCTGCCCGTCTTGGAGACAAAGAGAATCCCAATCGCAAATCATCGGGCTCTCAGTTCTATATTGTTAAGGGAAAACTTTTCGATCAAGAGAGTCTTAACCAGATGGAAGATAGGATAAACACAAGGAATGCGGCAAATGGTATTGACAAAAAGCACACCATTCCCGAGAAGTGGAGAAAAATCTACAGCGAAATTGGTGGAACCCCTCATCTTGACACTCAATACACAGTGTTTGGCGAGGTGGTAGAGGGTTACAATATTGTGGAGATTATCTCTGCTGAGAAGACCGACAAAAACGACAGACCATTGGAAGATATTATAATATTGAAAACATCAATAAAAAGAGGCAGACACCTATGAAAACAAAAATTTTAATTGCAGCTTTGCTCATAATTGGGGTAGTGAGTTGCAAAAACAGAGATGAGATGGAGCTTAATAAGATTATAAAAGAGTCGCAAGAGTACTTGCAACCTCTGAACAAAGAGGCAGCTTTGGCGTACTGGATGGGAACAACCACAGGCGATGGCAGCTATTTTGATAAATACTCCGAGTTAAATATCAAAATATCGAACTTTTACTCAGATTCGTCTCTCTTTTCAAAACTTAAAACTATTAGGGAGAGGGGCAAAATTCAAGAACCTGCCCTACAGAGGCAGCTAGAAATTCTATACAACAATACCCTCTCAAATCAGGTAGAAAAGAGTCTTATAGAGGAGATTATAAATAAAACCTCTGCTCTGGAACAGAAATATGCATCATTCCGAGCAAACTTAAGAGGGAAAAGGGTCTCAGATAATGAGATTGAGAGAGTATTGCAAAACTCTACAGATAATAGTGAGCTTAAAGATGCGTGGCTAGCCCATAAAGAGATAGGAGTATTGGTGTCTCAAGATATCATTGAGCTTGTAAAGCTTAGAAATAGAGTTGCAGTAGAGCTTGGTTTCCAAAACTACCACTCAATGAGTCTTACCTTATCGGGACAAGACCCCAATGAAGTGTCGGCACTTTTCGACGAGTTGGATTCTCTTACAAAAGATTCATTTGATAGCGTAAAAGATGAGATGGATGAAATTTTTGCAAAGAGATATGAAGTTAACAAAAGTTTACTCATGCCTTGGCACTACCAGGGAAGATTCTTCCAGGAGTCTCCGCAAATATATCCGGTAGATCTGGATAGCTACTATAAGGGTAGAGATATTGCTGAGATCTCTGCCAAATTTTACGAGAGTATAGGTTTAGAGACAAGAGGTGTAATTGCAAATAGCGATCTATTCGAGAGGGAGGGAAAGAATCAACATGCATACTGCATAGATATAGACACTAAAGGCGATGTTAGAGTGTTGGTGAATCTTAGCGACACCGAGCAGTGGATGGGAACTATGCTTCATGAACTTGGACATGCTGTATACTCGCTAGGGCACAGTTATGAAGAGCTCCCCTATTTCTTAAGAAATGCTGCACACCCATTTACCACAGAAGCAGTTGCAATGATATTCGGCAGATTATCGCGCAATCCTGAATGGATGGAGAAGATGCTGGATATTGAGAAATCAGAGATAGAGAAAATCAAAGAAAATTGCAGAAAATCACTTGTATTACAACAGCTTGTATTCAGCAGATGGGCGCAGGTTATGTACAGATTTGAAAGGGAGATGTATAATAACCCCGATGCAGATCTAAACACACTCTGGTGGGAGTTGGTTAGTAAATATCAAAAACTTACAAAACCGGCAGATAGAGATATGCCCGACTGGGCAACCAAGATACACATAGCTCTATATCCATGTTACTATCATAACTATCAGCTTGGCGAGCTTCTGGCATCGCAAATGCACTACTACATTGTAGATAATATCACAAAATCGGGGAATCACATTTATGACCCCTACATAAACAATCATGAAGTGGGAAAGTGGATGAAGGAGAATATTTTTGTTCATGGTATGAGATATAACTGGAATGAGATGATAGAAAAAGCAACCGGTGAAAGGTTGAGTGCAAAATACTACGCTATGCAATTTGTAACACCAAAATAAAGAGAATGAAAACAAGCAGAATAGCCTCGATTATAACATTAGTGCTCCTCACCTTTTGCGCCCCATTATCGGCTCAGATTGTACCTACACCAAAAGATTTTCTTGGTTTTGAACCCGGGGATCACCATGTTAGTCACGACCAGGTTCTCTACTATATGAGGGCTGTGGCAACAAGCTCCCCAAGGGTAATAGCAATAGAGAGGGGAACCTCATACGAAGGCAGGCCGCTGATATTTCTCATTATAAGCTCTGAGGAGAATATAAAGAATATTGATAAAATAAAGGAGAATCAGCAAAAACTTACCGATCCATCCCAATCGGGTAAACTAGATTTAAAAAGTATGCCGGCTGTTGTTTGGCTAGGATACAGTGTGCATGGAAACGAAGCAAGTGGAGTGAATGCCTCTTTGGATGTTGTCTACAATCTTGCCACAGCAAAGGATAACCATCTTGAGAAGATGTTAAATGATTTGGTAATAATAGTTCAACCGGCTCAAAACCCCGATGGTATCCAGAGGTTTGCAGGTTGGGTTAACTCTGCCAGGAGCTATGCTATGGTAACAGACCCTATGTCGAGGGAGTTTAGAGAACCGGCTCCGAGCGGAAGAAGCAATCACTATTGGTTTGATCTTAACAGAGACTGGCTCCCGGTACAACATCCTGAATCTTATTACAGAATGGAGATATTTCACGAATGGCATCCGGTTTTAGTTAATGATTATCATGAGCAGGGGAGTACTAACGGCTCCTATTTCTCTCCGGGTATTAAAAACAGTACCAACACATTGGTTCCGGAGCTTAACAGAACACTCACAGAGGAGATATCTCTATACCATGCTCAATTTCTTGAAAACGAAGGAGTGCTTTTCTTTACAAAAGAGGGTTATGACAACTTCTATACTGGAAAAGGAGCATCCTATCCAGATATGATGGGGGCAATAGGTGTGCTTTATGAACAACCAAGTTCCAGAGGCCATTTTCAAATCAGGAATGGTGTTGAGCTGAAATTTAAAGACATAATTATGTACCAAGCACTCTGCTCCTACTCGGCAATAACTGCTGCCTACGATAAGAGAGAGAGGCTTAACAGATATAAAGCCGATTTTTATCGTGAAAATTGGGAGCTTGCCGAAAGGGGCACAGCAAAAGGTTATGTAGTATCTACTTTGGGAGACGCTGGTTTGATGAGGGAGCTTGTTAGAATCCTAAATACACATAACATTGATTTATACACCGTAAGAGATAACATAACTATTGAGGGAACCAATTTTTACGCAGGTAACAGCTACTACATACCATATAATCAGAAAGAGTACAGATTATTGCGCACCCTTTTCGATAAAATTACAGAGTATAAAGACAGTACATTTTACGATGTCTCTGCGTGGACTCTTCCTCTAGCTCTCAATTTACAGTACAAAGAGATTATAAATCCCGAAAGAATTAAAGGAGATAAGGTAAAGCAAATAGATAGCCAAATATCTCTTCCTCCCGTGGCCTCCTCATTGGCTTACCTGTTTGAGTTAACAGAGAGCAGCTCCTACTCATTGCTTTACAATATAATGAGAGAGGGTATCAATGTAAGAATCTCAGATTTGCCATTCTCAATTGAGATCTCAGGTAAAGAGATGAAGTTTACTGCAGGCACTGTAATGATCCCGGTAAGGGGACAAAAAGCCGATAAAGATGCACTTTACAATAAATTGAAAGAGTTATCTTCACGATACATGATATCTCTGTATGGTGCAACTACATCTTTTGGCAAAGAGTTCGATTTAGGCAGTGCCCATTTTAGAAGGATAACTTCGCCCAAAGTTGCCTTGATTGTTGGAAGAGGTGCCTCATACGGTACTCTGGGTGAGATATGGCACCTTCTAGACCAAAAATACTCTATTCCTGCTTCAATATTAGATGCCGCACTTCTCAACGATATAGATTTAAGAGAGTACAATACCATTATTTTGGCCGGTAACTACAGATTCCCCAAAGAGATTAATGATCGGCTAAAAGAGTGGAGTATGTTACCTACTAATAGAATTATTGCAATTGAGCAGAGTTATCTTACTCTAAATGAGATAGGGGTTTCCGATATAAAAGAGTCGATGGGTAGAGATAACGCCCCGGGGGTAATTCTTAAAAGTAGAGTGAACAAATCGTCTCCTCTGTTTTATGGGGTTAATTCCCAAGATATATACTTCTTTAAAAGGGGCAGAATCTTTGTCTCTCCGGGAGCCGAAGGTACAGTTGCATCATATACAAAAAATCCGCTGATGAGCGGCTATCTGTCGGCAAAAGCTCTCGAAAAGGTGCAAGAGGCACCTGCAGTTCTGGCAGGTAGAGGTGCTATCTATTTTACGGATAGTCCAAACTTTAGGGCATACTGGTATGGAACTTCAAGACTTTTACTGAACGCGATTATTTTTAGAGAGCTTTTTCCCGGAGGTAGAATATCATCGAAATAGCACTACAGATCGAACCCCATATGATCTCTCCTCGGCAGGCAGTATAGATTAATATCGCACCCAACTCTCACTCCCATCAAACTTAAAGACTCCATTGCAGAGTTATAAGCCAAGATGGGAGTATTGTTATTTTCACTCAGATGACAAAGAAATATGTTACGAATACCCGGGTGATATAGATTTTTTATAGCTTGAGAGGCCTCTTCATTACTCAGATGACCATTACCACCGCTTATCCTGTCAATTAAATATTGAGGATAGGAGCCTGAGTTAAGCATCTTTGTATCGTAATTAGACTCGATAATGAGGTGGTTAGATATTCTGCCGAAGTCAATTACTCTTCCGGTCATTTTCCCGATGTCTGTTACGAGAGTAAAGCGCTCCCCTTTAAAGTCTATAAAGTAACCAAGGTTTTCCGAAGCATCGTGAGGAACATCAAAAGCAGTAATTGACACCCCTTTATAGCAGAAGGGTATCTCTTTGTCTATATAAACTCTAAATTTGCCCGACTCTCCCTTTGTAAATGGATGTTTATCCAGAGAGGAGAAGAGTTTTGATGTAGCCAAAATTGGCTTCATAAGCTTTTTGCTTATAGAGGAGAGATGCTTTATGTGGTCGGCGTGATCGTGTGTTACCAAAAGATAGTCTATGCACTCTATATCTATAGAGTACTCTGCAAGTCTCTTTTTAACAGCTCTTAAGCTAATACCGGCATCTATCAGCAAAGAGACCTCGCCATCTCCTATAAAATAACAGTTACCACTACTGCCGCTAGAGAGACTAATAAACCTCAAAGTGCTCATAGACTATTATTTATGAGCGATTCAAGGTTATCATCAATTTTATAGAGTAAAGAGTTTATACCAATCAATTTTGCAGCTTCAATATTAGCAGGTGCGTCGTCTATAAAAAGAGTTTCGTGGGGCTTAAGAGCCGATTGGGTAAGGAGAGTTTTAAAAATCTCATCACTCGGCTTTGCCATCTTCATTTTATATGACAGGTAAAGTTTTTCGAACATTGTTTCAAGCGTGTACCCTCTATAATTGAAAAAAGGTTTCACGGCATCTATTGCAATAGGGTTTGTATTACTCAGAAGAAATGTTCTAAACCTGCTTTTAAGATCAATCAAAAGATCTAGCTTATATGAAGGAATGGGTTCAAGAAAAGCAGCCATAGCTCTCTCGATCCGTTGATTATCTGCAGCAGATTTGAGAGGTTCGTCTATGTGCTCTCTGATTTTCTCTTTGAACTCTTCTGTGTCTATTAAACCCATCTCATAATCCAGAAAAAAACCCGCCTGAACGTAACTGTCCAGAATTGTCTCAAAATTGTAGCAGCCAAGATCTCTAAAAGCCCCTACGCAGGCAGGTCTGTTTAAAGGAACAAGAACACCACCAAGGTCGAATATTATATTTTTAATCATGTTTATTAAAATTAAACGGATATCTAAAAATGCCTTTCTCTGTTATTATGGCATCTATCAAATTTGCAGGGGTAATATCAAATGCAGGATTACAGACATCTACCCCCTCTGCAGAGACTTTACGTGAAAACCATTTAGTTGTAATCTCAGATGGATCTCTCTGCTCAATAACCACATCTTTACCTGTTTTGCATCTTTTGTCGATTGTTGATGAAGGGCCGGCAACATAGTGAGGTACTTTATAATGTGAAGCTGTTATACTTACCATTGATGTTCCTATTTTGTTTGCCACATCGCCGTTTAGGGCTATGGTGTCACATCCGGTTATCACGGCATCAACCATACCCTTAGACATCACATAGGAGACCATGTTATCACAAATCAAAGTAGTATCTATACCTCCCCTTTTAAGCTCGTATGTTGTAAGCCGAGCTCCCTGTAAGAGAGGCCGGGTTTCACACGCTATAACCTTAATATCCAATCCTCTGCTCTTGGCCAGATATACTGCACCAAGTGCAGTTCCAAGCTCCGACACAGCAAGTTCACCTGCATTACAATATGTTAGTATGGTACTACCCGGCTTAATAAGTGTTAGAACACTCTCTGCAATAGAGAGGTTAGAAGAGGCATCCTCCTCCTTGATTTTTTCTGCCTCAAGCAGAAGAGACTCCTCCAAAATTTTTACAGATATATCCGATCTTTCTAGCAGCTTGTTAAGCACTATCTTTAATCTGCTTATACCGTTAATCAAATTCACGGCTGTGGGCCTTGTAGAGATAATTAAATCGGCCACTCTATCAAACTCTTTTGTGAACTCAGAGGTAGATCTCTCCCCTCTCCTCTTCATAATAACCGCTATACCTAATGAAGCGGCAATTCCAATAGCAGGTGCACCTCTCACCTTTAGTGACTTAATAGCGTCGGCCAATCGGTACTCGTTATCTATCTCTAAATAGAGCTCATCCCAAGGAAGTAAGCTCTGGTCTAGAATTATAAGCTTATCCCGGGAGCTGTTTAATTCAACCGAGTTCAATTTTAGCGCTCTCTCTTTTTGCAACTTTCCCCTATTTTAAATAGTCCGACATTCTACCGATAAAAACTTTTTCTCTCTCTGTTAGAGCTTTTGGATTGTCTCTCCTTTCTGAGATGATATGAGAAATTCTACAATGGTTTTCCATCACCTCTGTTCTCCAGAAGGCCTCTTTAATGGATGTACCCCACGTTATAAGGCCATGATTACGAAGCATAATAACATATTTTCCCTTACATCTCAACTCAATATCTTTAGCCAGCTCAGGTGAACCGGGTAAAATATAATCTATAACACCAATATCTCCCAACCAAAAGACCGACTCTGGAGACATAGGGTCGAAAGGTAAAGATTGCGTGAATGCATATGAACATGTGTATACAGGATGTGAGTGTACAATAGCTCTAGCATCTTCATTAGCTCTATACACTGCAACGTGCGACTTTATCTCACTTGATGGTTTTGTTAAGCCGTAAATCACGTCGCCATTAAAGTTACAAACCACCATATCATCTGCCATAAGCTCTCCCTTAGACATCATTGTAGGGGTTGTAATTAAAAGATTTTCTCCAAGCTTAATCGAGAGATTGCCTCCATTTGCCTCTGCATGTCCTCTCTCCCAAAGAAGTTTAGAAAATTCCGATAATGAGACCGCCATTGGCATGTACTCCTCGGGAATTGCTCTCATTTTAGTTAAGTCTCTCTATTATTGCGGTGAAAAGCTTGCTCATCTTATCGGCAGCCATGTTGGCTGCTGTAATCACATCCTGGCCGTCGTTAACAAAGTCCTCTGTAAATCCGAATGCCTCATTTGTTATTACAGACATTCCAAAAACCGGAATTGAAGAGTGCCTGGCAACAATAACCTCCGGTACTGTAGACATTCCAACAGCATCGGCTCCAGCTGTTCTAAAAAAAGAATACTCTGCCGGGGTTTCATATGTTGGCCCTGTTCCGGCCAGATAAACCCCCTTTTTAAGTTCAATCTCCATACTATGGGCCAACTGCTCTGCCAAAGCAATGATCTTTGGCTCGTAAGGTCTTGTCATATCGGGGAACCTTGGACCGAATGTTTCCAAGTTCTCTCCTATCAATGGATTGGGCATCAGATTGATATGATCTTTTATGATCATAAGGTCGCCTACCCTGAAGCTCTCATTTACCCCTCCGGCCGCATTTGAGACAAATAGATATGAGATGCCCAGAACCTTCATTACTCTTACCGGAAGAGTCACCTGCTGCATACCGTATCCTTCGTAAAAATGAAATCTCCCCTGCATTGCAATTATGAATTTACCACCCAAATTTCCGGCAATAAGATTTCCTTTGTGGCCCATTGCGGTTGAGACTGCAAAATTTGGTATCTCTTTATAGGGTATGATAACTTTATTCTCTATCAACTCGGCAAGATCACCTAAGCCACTCCCCAATATAATTCCCGCAAAGGGGGTTTTTCCTCCAAGCTTACTGCTAACATAAGCAGAAGACTCCTCTATCTGTTTTAAATACTCTGCAGACATAATAATATTTATAATAGTTTATTGTATAGTTTATTAACATTCGAGATAATCTCCTCCTCTCCTGCTACTCTTCTCCCCTCCATCAAAATCTCACCGTTACAAATAACAGTATCTATGCACGAGCTGTTTGCAGAGTACACTAAATTAGCTAAAAAATTGATATTGGGTGTAAAGGCATACGACGAAGCATCAACAAGTATAAGGTCGGCCAATGCCCCCTCCTCTACAATACCGGTGTGGATTCCCAAAGAGATTCCGGCATTTTTTGTAGTTAACTGCATTAGTTCATCTAACGGCATTGCCCCCGGATCTCTTCTCCACCCCTTTTGAAGCAGTGCGGTGGTCTTCATAGTCTCCAACATATCTAAGTTATTAGACGATGCACAACCGTCTGTACCCAATGTTACAGTAACCCCGGCATCTCTCAACTCATTATACCTAAATTTATATCCCGAGGCAATTTTAAGATTAGAGTTGATGTTATGAACAACTTTAACATTGTGGCGAGCCAGGATCTCTATGTCGTTATCGCTTATCCAAAGACAATGAGCCGCTATAACTTCAGGTCCCAAAACTCCCAAAGACTCCAAGTACTCGGTAGGTCTCATCCCATGTTTTTTTATTGACTCTTCATTCTCTCCCTCTGTTTCTGATATGTGAATATGCACAAGCAAACCTCTGTCTCTTGCAAAATTGCTTCCCCATACCAGCATCTCTTCCGAGACGCTGTAGGGAGCATGCATTCCAATAGCAAACCTATTTAAGGGTCCCCAATTTTGTGATTCCTCCCAAGCTTTATGGCACTCCTCCTTGATTTTACTCCACCTCTCTCTATCTCCAAGATCTAGTATTACATACGGCTGAACAGATCTTACCCCCATCTCGGAAGCTGCCTTTACAGCCGCTCCTATATTCCAATACTGATCATTAAAGCAGGTTGTTCCTGTCTTTAACATTTCGAGACAAGCCAGTTTTGTTCCCCAATATACCAACTCATCGGTTAGCTTTCTCTCTGTAGGCCAGATTTTTTTATACAGCCAATCCATAAGAGGCATATCCTCTCCTATGCCTCTCATGAGGGTCATTGCGGCGTGAGTATGCATGTTAATGAATCCGGGTAAGATATGCTTTCCCTCCCCATCTATAGTTTTATTTGCTTCAGCTTCAATTATACGGGAAATCATCTTGATTTTGCCACTCTCTAAAAGAAGATCGCATTTATCGCCTCTGTGATAAACATTTTTAATCAACACTCTCTTTTCCATCTATCTCTATCCAAAATTTAACAAAAATAGTTATTTTATAATAATTTTGCATAAAAATGAAAATTCTTTGGCTAGACATAAACTCTTCTTTTTCACACTCATCTCTGGCAATACCGGCTCTTGATGCACAGCTCGACATATTACAAAGAGAGGAGCATGAGTGGGTTAAGATTTCCGGATCACTTAACAGAGAGGATGCCTGGTTTATATCCGAGATCTTAAATTTTAAACCCCATCTTATCCTATCTACCCTTTGGCTCTTTAACCACAAAAAGTGCCTTGGAGTTCTTGAAAAGATTAAAGAGTTGTTGCCCAAAGTAAGAGTTATACTGGGAGGTCCCGAATTTCTGGGAGAGAACTCAACATTTCTTAGCAAACACAGGTATATAGAGGCCGTTTTTAGGGGCGAAGGAGAGCGTATTTTTCCAGAGTTTATTGCAAGTTTAGATAAAGGGGGTTATAGCAGTATAGATGGTTTTTGCTTTATAGACCAAAACAGCAACTATGTAGACAACGGAGAGGCGATTGCTCATAATTTTAATAAGCTTGCATTTCCTGAGGAGTCTACCTTTTTCGACTGGTCTAAACCGTTCATTCAGATAGAGAGCTCAAGAGGTTGCTTCAATCGTTGTGCATTTTGCATTAGCGGAAGAGAGAGAAAAATTGAGGATATTGATCTTTCAGTACTGGAGAAGAGAATTTTAAAAGCATATCAAAAAGGTATAAAAGAGGTTCGAATCCTGGATAGAACTTTTAATGCCAATCAAAAGAGAGCAATAGAGATATTGAATATCCTAACTCCCTACAAGGGCAAAATGAGATTTCATCTCGAGATTCACCCGGCTTTACTTAAAGGTTGTGAATGGATTTGGGAGTTGGCCGCAGAATGGGAGCTTCTTCACCTGGAGGCAGGAGTACAAAGTCTGGATAGTGCTGTGATTGATGGGTGCAGTAGACATGGCTCCCCTCAGGATGCAATCGACGGAATAAAAATGCTAATCTCTAAAGGTCTGGATGTACACACCGATCTTATTGCAGGTTTGCCCGGTTATACTTTCAATCAGGTAATTTCTGATGTTACAGAGCTTATTAAATACAAACCTGGCGAAATTCAATTGGAGCTTTTAAAGCTGTTGCCCGGCACTAAATTTAGAGAGAGAGCAAATGAGTTGGGGATTATATTCAATCCATCTCCTCCATACGAAGTTCTTGAGACTCCTCATATAAGTTACAACCAGTTACAAGTAGTTTTAACCCTCTCTTCCATACTGGATAACTACTTTAATAACCCTCAATTCAATCACCTTATTTCATTGATAATAGATAGGAACCCCCGTTTTATTCTCTCTTTTACAGAGCATATTCACTACAAAGCTATCCCTATCTGCCATAACAATGAATCTAGAGGAGAGACTCTCTTCAATTTTTGTAAAGACCAATATCCCAAAGAATTGATTGAAATTGCAATATGGTGGTGCGAGATAGGATTGTCTTATAAAAAAGGCGCCGGTCTACTTTCTAAACAGTGGAAATATGGCGATAAAAAGATAAATCCTATCTTTGAAAACGAGTCTATATTGCACAAATACAGATATATAGAAGATGAAAACAGGTGTATTTGGTTCAAATATATTAAAAACTCTAACAGTTCTAAACCTTTGGTAAAATTTATTGAAATATTATAAGCATTTTGGCTGGTTTTAGTTGCTTTTTATTATATTTGCAGCTAAAATTCTAAACATGATAACCAAAGAGTTACTCTCTCCCAAAAGTATTGTAGTAATTGGCGCATCAGACGACACTCAAAAGCCGGGTGGTAGTGCACTAAGAAATCTAATATCGGCAGGCTACCAAGGAAAACTATATGCGGTAAATCCAAAAGCCGTAGAGGTTCAAGGAATAAAATGTCATAAGAGCGTCTCTGATCTACCTCAGGTAGATCTTGCAATTATGGCAATCCCTGCTGCAATGTGCGTAGAGGCAGCCGAAGTATTGTGCAGTAAAAAAGCTTGCAAAGCGATTATCATTTTCTCTGCAGGCTTTCACGAAGATGGGGCCGAGGGGGCACTGCTGGAAGAAAAAATTGTAAAAATTGTAAACAGAGCAGGAGCAACTCTTATTGGACCAAATTGCATAGGAGTACTTAACAATAACTATGCTGGTGTTTTCACTAAACCAATCCCTCGCCTCCACCCTCTTGGCGTAGATGTAATATCGGGCTCGGGAGCAACAGCCGTTTTTATTATGGAGGCGGCAATGCAGATGGGGCTTACCTTCTCCTCTGTGTACTCCGTTGGAAACAGCGCTCAGATAGGAGTAGAAGACATCCTTGAACATTTAGACAACACATATATTCACGGGAAAAGCTCTCCTGTAAAACTCTTATATATAGAGAGTATCAACAAACCCGAAAAACTTCTTTTACATTCGAGATCCTTAATCTCCAAGGGGGCTAGAATTGCTGCAGTAAAGTCGGGGTACAGCGAAGCCGGAAGCAGGGCCGCCTCGTCTCATACAGGAGCCCTGGCCAGCCCCGATACTGCTGTAAAAGCGCTTTTTAAGAAAGCAGGAATAATCAGATGCTTCAGCAGAGGAGAGCTTGTAACTGTAGCTTCTGTGTTAATGTACCCACAACCTAAGGGAGACAAGGTTGCAATCATCACTCATGCAGGAGGTCCTGCCGTTATGCTTACAGATACTCTCTCTGCAAATGATATTAAGATTCCGGAGATAAAAGGAGACAAAGCCATTGAACTGCTTTCCAAGCTCTTTCCAGGTTCGTCTGTTTCGAACCCCATCGACTTCCTTGCTACCGGAAATGCAGAACAGTTGGCAAATATCATTGACTATTGCGAAAACCATTTTGATGTAGACTCAATGGCTGTGATTTTTGGTTCTCCGGGATTAACAACCGTATACGATGTTTATGACACTTTATGGGAAAAGATTAAAAAATGCAGCAAACCTATATACCCAATATTGCCATCTATTGTGAATGTAAAAGATGAAATTGCCCATTTTCAGGCAAAGGGGGGAATCTCTTTTCCAGACGAGGTTGCATTTGGTTCTGCTCTTTCTAAAGTTATAAAAAGCAAAAGTGAAATAACAGATATTGAACTACCTCCGGTAGATTTAAAAATGATACGAAGTGTTATTGACTCTTGCCGAGAAGGGTATTTAACACCATGTGAGGTTCAAAAACTATTAGACGCTGCAGGCATCTCCAGAGCAAAAGAGATGTTGGCGAATAGTGTTGCCGAGGTTAGAAAGGCAGCAAAGGAGTTAGGTTATCCCCTTGTTATGAAAGTTGTAGGGCCTGTGCATAAATCAGATGTAGGAGGAGTTGTGTTGAATGTAACAGACGAAGAGACTCTGGTTGTTGAATTTAACAGAATGATGAAAATTCCCCAGACTACGGCCATTCTCCTGCAACCGATGCTCTCCGGCACTCAACTGTTTATAGGAGCAAAACGTGAAGATAAGTTTGGACATCTAATTATGTGCGGGCTAGGAGGAATATTTGTTGAGGCACTTCACGACATTAACACCTCTTTAAATCCTGTCTCTAAGACAGAGGCCGAAAAAATGATCCGGGGTCTTAGAGGATATAAACTCATTGAAGGAACAAGGGGTCAAGAGGGTGTAAACGAATTCCACTTTATCGACTCTATCAGGAGAGTATCTGCTCTTTGCAATGCTGCGCCCGAAATATTTGAGATGGATCTCAATCCTCTGCTTGGAAATCCAAAACAGGTTATTGCGGTAGATGCCAGAATAAGGGTAGAAAAGCTTTAAAACTTATTCAATATGAGTATTACAGTGAGAATCAAGAGGTGGTACAGCGGATTGACACCGGTAACAAAAGGATTTATACTAATCATTTTTATACTATTGGTAGGGATAATAATCAGAAGAAGAGAGGTTTTAGATGGCTTTATTAAAGGATTTCAATTTTTTTCTAAATAATTATATCTTTTTTGCAGTATTTAATTTCATTTTTAGATAAAAAAATATATTTTTGTAATCAATTATAAACTTAATTCAATTTAAAATGGCACTCAGAGGAGCTATAGTGGTAGACACCGAAAAATGCAAGGGATGCAGCGTATGCGTTGTAAATTGCCCCACAAATACCATTGCTTTAGCCAGGGAGGTAAATAGCAAGGGTTACAACTATGCTTACATGGCATACCCTGAAAACTGTACCGGTTGCACCAATTGCGCAACTGTATGTCCTGATACCTGCATTACTGTTTACAGGGTGAAAGTATAACAGTTAAAAAAAATAATAATTAAATATGGCAGAATACATTTTAATGAAAGGAAACGAGGCCATTGCAATCTCTGCGATTCGCAACGGATGCGACGGCTATTTCGGTTATCCTATCACTCCTCAATCGGAGGTTATGGAGACGCTTATGGTAGAGCAACCATGGGATACCACGGGAATGGTGGTGCTTCAGGCCGAGAGTGAGACATCTTCTATTAATATGCTCTATGGAGGTGCTTCATGTGGTAAAAAGGTTATGACTTCGTCAAGTAGTCCCGGCTTAAGTCTTATGTGCGAAGGTCTGAGTTATCTTGCAGGTGCAGAGTTGCCCTGCGTTGTAGTAAATGTTGTTAGAGGAGGTCCCGGTCTAGGTACAATTCAGCCCGGACAAGGAGATTATTTCCAGGCAGTAAAAGGTGGAGGACATGGTGATTACAAGATGGTGGTACTAGCACCATCGTCGGCACAGGAGATGTACGACTTTGTAGATCTGGGTTTTGACCTTGCTTTTAAGTATCTTACTCCGGTAATGATTCTTGCAGACGGAGTGGTTGGGCAGATGATGGAGAAGGTGGAGCTTAGGCCTGAAAAACCTAGATGGACAGATGAGGAGATCAAAAAGATGTTCCCTTGGGCTACAACCGGAAAGACCCCCGATAGAAAACAGAATGTGATAACTTCATTGGCTTTAGACGCGGCGGTTCACGAGAGACTGAACCATAAACTGCAATCTAAATACAGACAGATGGAAGAGGAGGATGTTCGATTTGAAACCTATATGTGCGAAGATGCAGACCATTTACTGGTTGCATACGGATGTATGGCTAGAATTTGTGAAAACACAATAGATCTTGCAAGGAAAGATGGTATTAAATTAGGTCTTCTTCGCCCAATAACTCTATATCCATTCCCAACAAAGGAGATAGACAGATTGGTTCCTCAACTCAAAAGTATAATGTCTGTAGAGCTTAGTGCTGGTCAAATGGTAGAGGATGTAAGACTCACGGTAAACGGCAGGGTTCCTGTTAACTTTTTTGGGAGATTGGGAGGTATTGTTCCCTCACCTGAAGAGGTATACGAAGCATTCAAAAAAGAGATCAACAAATAATGTGCTAGAGATATGGACGTAAAAGATATAATTAAACCAGAAAACAGAGTCTATTCAAAGACTCCGGTCCTCACAAACAATGTGATGCACTACTGCCCGGGTTGTTCTCATGGCACTGTACATAAACTTATTGCAGAGGTTATCGAGGAGATGGGAATTCAGGAGAAGACTATAGGAATATCTCCTGTAGGTTGCTCTGTATTTGCATATAACTACGTAGATATAGATTGGCAACAAGCAGCTCACGGTAGAGCTCCTGCGCTTGCTACAGCTACAAAAAGACTCTCTCCCGATAAATATGTGTTTACATATCAGGGTGATGGTGATCTTGCTTCTATTGGTACAGCAGAGATAATGCACGCCTGCAACAGAGGTGAGAATATTGTGGTTATTTTTATTAATAATGCAATCTACGGAATGACCGGTGGCCAAATGGCTCCAACTACCCTAATGGGAATGAAGACATCTACCTCGCCTTATGGAAGAAGAGAAGATTTGCACGGGAAACCGCTTAAAATTACCGAACTGATAGCCCAGCTGGAGGGAACATGTTATGTTACCAGACAGTCCGTTCAGAGTGCAGCTGCTGCCAGAAAGACAAAAAGAGCAATCAGAAAGGCCTTTGAAAACTCTGCTCTCAACAAAGGGACTTCATTTGTTGAAGTAGTAAGCGCTTGTAATTCAGGCTGGAAGCTCTCTCCTGTAAAAGCAAACGAGTGGATGGTAGAGAATATGTTTCCAAATTATCCTTTGGGAGATCTTAAAGACAGATAAAAATTAAGAGATATGAAAGAAGAGATAATAATAGCAGGTTTTGGAGGCCAGGGGGTTTTATCAATGGGTAAGATACTGGCATATTCAGGCATAATGCAGGGACAAGAGGTTACATGGATGCCATCTTACGGTCCCGAGATGAGGGGAGGTACGGCTAATGTGACTGTAATCCTGAGCAATAAAAAGATCAGCTCACCTATTTTGAGCAAATTCGATACGGCTATCATCCTCAATCAACAGTCAATGGACAAGTTTGAGAGTCAAGTGAAACCGGGGGGATTGCTCATATATGACCCAAATGGTATAACCAGACATCCACAAAGAAAAGATATTACAATTTGCTCAATAGATGCAGTAGATATCTCTGCCGAATTAGGAAACACAAAGGCCTACAATATGGTGGTTCTAGGTGCCTTCCTTAAACAAAAACCAATCGTAGAGATGGAAAATGTAATAAAAGGGCTCAAGAAATCTATTCCTGAAAGACACCACAGCTTAATACCCATGAACGAAAAAGCTATAGAGGTGGGTATGGAAAAAATTGTGGAAATACACAAAATTTAATCACTTAACCGCAAACCAAGTGATGCTCCTGCTTGTTATAAAGCAGGAGCTTTTTTATTTGTTATATTTTAATTTTACTATCTTTGCGTAACTGCGTAGATATTATGAATACAGACTATCAATCGGTGATTAACAGCCTTAAGGGAAAGATTGAGACCATAATCTCAAGATATGAGCAGGTAGCAACTGAAAATCAGAGGCTTGCACAAGAGGTAGAGATATGCAGAAATGAGCTTAACATAAGTATTAACAAAGTAAAAGAACTGGAAGAAAAAGTAAATAGATTACAATTGGCTGAAGCTTTCAAAGCATCCTCAACAGATGTTAAGGAGGCCAGACAGAAAATCGGACGAATTATCAAGGAGATTGACAAGTGCATGGCACTTTTGAATGATTAATTATATGGAGCAGCAATCAATACAGATAAGCATAGCAGACAGATCTTACCCTCTGAGGATTCCGGCAGCAGATGAGGAGAAGATACGTGCCGCTGCCAAGATAATAAACGAAAAGGTGAATCTCTACAAAAGGCGTTATGCCAATAGAGACACTCAAGATGCATTATCTATGGCCCTTCTGCAGTTTGTTATCAGACTGATTGAGGCCGAGCAAAGTGAGGAGGCAGAAAGAATAGTTGAGGACCTCAACTCTTTAGACAATCTGCTTGATGATTATATTAAGATGAATCTGTTGTAATTCAGCTATATGTAGTGGTTAGCCGTTGGTTTAGCTCTTTGCCAAAATCAACACTATAAACATACCGAGCCAACTCGATGGTCAAAAACAGGCCTTTTTACCCTTCGGGGGATTCCGTTTACGGGACGTTGGACGTTTGCGACTAATAAATTCGGAGCTCAAATCTTGTATTTTAAGATTTTAGCTTAAATAGTTAAACCGGCGGCTTTTTTATGAAATTCAACACTATATACAGATATACTAGAAAATGGAAATAATATTAACTATTCTGCTGCCCGCATTGGTTGGCTTTGGTATTGCCTACTATGTGGGAAACAATATTGTACTTAAGAAGAAGAGAGAAGAGGTACTGAGATGTGCCGAACAAGATGGAGAAAATATTAAGAAAGAGAAGATATTCCAGGCAAAGGAGAAATTTTTACAGCTTAAAACAGAGCACGAACAACAAATTCTGGAGAGATCTAATCAGGTAATTCAGCAAGAGTCTAAATTAAAACAAAGAGAGCTACAGATTAATCAACTAAACTCAGAGATTCAGAAAAAGAACAGAGAGTTAGACTTAATGAGAGATAACCTTAAAAATCAACTGGAACTTGTTGAAAAAAAGGGAGAAGAGTACGAAAAACTACGAGCAGAGGCAATTTTAAAAATTGAGAGTATTGCCGGGCTCTCTGCTCAGGAGGCAAAAAACCAGCTGATAGAGACTATGAAGTCCGAAGCAAAAAGTGAGGCGATGTCTTACATAAGCGAAGTGATGGATGAAGCCAGACTAACGGCAGGCAAAGAGGCAAAGAGAATTGTTATAAACACTATTCAGAGAATTGCACCTGAAACTGCAATTGAAAATGCCGTAACGGTATTTAACATTGACAGCGATGAGATTAAGGGGAGAATAATTGGCAGAGAGGGTAGAAACATAAGAGCACTTGAAGCTGCAACAGGAGTTGAGATTGTAGTTGACGACACTCCTGAAGCAATTCTGCTTTCGGCATTCGATCCGGTTCGAAGGGAGGTTGCAAGATTGGCCCTTCATCAACTGGTAACAGATGGTAGAATTCACCCTGCAAGAATTGAAGAGGTAGTTGCAAAGGTTCAAAAACAGCTAGACGACGAGATTATGGAGACCGGTAAAAGGACTTGCATAGACCTTGGAGTGCACGGGCTTCATGTTGAGCTTATAAAACTGATAGGTAGGATGAAATATCGTTCATCTTACGGTCAAAACCTGTTACAACACTCCAGAGAGGTTGCAAATATATGTGCAACACTGGCATCTGAACTTGGATTAAATCCTAAAACAGCAAAACGAGCAGGCCTACTTCATGATATTGGAAAAGTTTCAGATGAAGATCCTGAGTTGCCTCATGCTATTTTAGGTATGAAGTTGGCAGAAAAATACAAAGAGAAACCGGATATCTGCAACGCTATTGGGGCGCATCACGAAGAGACGGAGATGACCTCTATTATCTCTCCATTGGTGCTCGTTAGTGATGCTATATCGGGATCGAGACCAGGCGCCAGAAGGGAGGTTATTGAATCTTATATTAAGAGACTTAAAGAGATGGAAGACCTTGCACTCTCTTATCAAGGTGTAACCAAATCATATGCTATTCAAGCAGGACGAGAGTTAAGAGTTATAGTGGGTAGTGAGCATGTTACAGATAAAGAGTCGGAGCAACTCTCTCTGGATATTGCCAAGAAAATCCAAGACGAACTGGTCTATCCGGGACAGGTAAAGATTACTGTTATAAGAGAGACCAGATCGGTAAGTTTTGCCAAGTAACAGATCTCTTTAGGGAATTCTATTCCTGAAAGAGAATTTTTCTGTCTTTACGAGAAGCTTCTGCTGCCAGACCTTCAGGAATAAATTTCCAGTGATTGAGTTTGGCAGCTTTTATTTTGCCCTCATTTGTAATTTTTTGATAGAGAAGTTCGCGAATGTCAGACATTCTCTCAACCACTCTGCTCTCTAAGCTATCTCTGGATATTCCCGCTCCATTTGTTAGTAGGTCTCCCCCACCACTTGCTCTATATGATGAGAGAGCAATTTTATATCTCTTTTCATTATCAAAAATGCCTCCACCTGCCATAGAAATTATTTTAACGCGCTCTCCGCTATCCTTGGTTATATCTACAGAGTAGAGTATTCCGGCAGCAGAGTCGAAATTAAAATATATATTACGAAACCTTGCCCTTTCATCCTTAGCCCCCTTGTTAATTTGTAGCATATTATCGCCGGCACTCTTAACAGTATTTACCCATTTAGAGTAGGAGAACTCAAGATAATCCTTAACCTCTTTGCCTGTCATCTCAATTACATACAACTGATTTTCATAAGGGTAGATATCCATTAAGCTCTGATAGTTAAGTTCACCTTCTTTTATGGTAACATTAAACGAGAGTGGAGCAGCAAATGAGATATCAGCACCAGAAGCATCCAGCTGCAAGGAGTGTATCATATCTAAATACTCACTGGGTCCAAAATAGGCATCTCTAGACTTAATTGTATTCTGCAACTCACCTACTCTTCTGTTTGTAAACTCCTTTATCTTTAAAAATTCTAACCTGAAGTTAGAGAGATAATCTATATCTTTTGGAGTTCCCTCCATTGGTATCAATAATCCATCTATTTTAATTGACTTTGTCTCTCCTTTAGAGATCTCCAACTTCACGTTTACCTTTGAGATGTTAGATGCTCTGGAGCCGGCCTCCATAACCCATACATCTTTACCCCTGTTAGATACAACCTCGGCAACGGTTTTATGATCGTGAGAAGCGAATACGATGTCGATGCCCGGAATATTTGCGGCTATGTATCTGGCCGGATTTTCCGGATTATACTCATCCACCTCACCAAGCCCGGCATGCAGTACTGCTATAACCAGATGGGGTCTCTCCACTCTTATTACCTCCTGAGTTATACTATCTAACAGAGGTACTATCTCTTCGAATCTTATACCTTCCCATAATACAGGCGAAAGCCACTTAGGGATATTAGGGTTGGTCATCCCTATAACAGCAATCCTAATACCGTTTTTTTGTAAAATTGTATATGGTTTAAAGTATGGTTTTCCGTTTGTAATATTAATAGCGTTTGCCGCAAGATATGGGGCTCTCATGTCTCGTACTATTTTATTGTATACGCTTTTTCCTGCCTCAATATCGTGATTTCCTACAACAACAGCATCGTATTTCATATAGTTGGCCACTCTTGAGAATATATGCTCCTCTGTTGTATCAATAAAATTGTAGTAAAATACGGCGTTGTCTCCCTGAAGATGGTCTCCTAAATCTAGAAGCACAACATTTTGCTCCCCTTTGGCCTCTCTTAAATTTTTTAAGTAATGAGAGACGTTAGAGAGAGAGTACTTATGCTCGCTACTCTCTAAGCCAGTTACATAAAGAGAGTCAAAAAATCTACCGTGAAGATCGTTTGTAGCTACTATTGTTATGTGATAGTCACCATCTTTTAACTCATTTTTGCATGATGAGACGGTAAGGAATATAACCGATAACACAAAGTATACTAATGATTTTTTCATTCTACTATTATTTCTTTAGTCTATTAATAAAAATTTGTCTGAGTCTCTCCAGGGTGTAAATTTTTCTCTGTATCTATTGAGTTTTTTCAGATCTATCGAGAATATATCAAAATTTGTGCCTTTACAGACAGACTCTATTGGTTCTCCAAAAAAATCAAAAAAGTACCTCTCTCCATTGTAGCTATTTTCGGGATCGTCTCCTGAGCGATTCAGAAACGAGTAGTAACACTGATTCTCAATGGCTCTAGCCCTTGCAAGCGGCTCTATGGCACTTGCTCTTACAGATGGCCAGTTTGCAACATTTATAGCAATATCGTATTTTAAATCTACATTTCTCGACCAAACCGGAAATCTCAAATCGTAGCATATTTGGAGAAGAATTCTAACACCTTTATAATCTGCTACAACAATATCACTACCTTTGCTAAACACCTTATCTTCACCTCCATATGAGAATAGGTGTCTTTTATTGTAACCCACTGATTGGCCATTGGGCTTTGTTAGTACAGATCTGTTATAGAGTTCTCCGTTGGGTGTTTTGTAGGGAAAGGAGGCAATTAATGCTACATTATGTTCTTTTGAACATATACTCATCCAATCCAGAGTTCTCTCCGATTGAGCTTCATTAGTCTCATAATTTAAAGAGAAGCCGGTTGTAAAAAATTCCGGAAAGACAACAATGTCTATTCCGGAATAGCTTTCAACCACTCTTTTTAAGTGTTGTTGAGCCCTGCTTAAATTAGCTTCGGGCGACTCCCATATTAAATCGAGGGAAACAAGTGCAATATTCATTATGGTGTTTTGAGCAAAGATAGCTCAAAAACCATAGAAGTTTGAGGTGGCACTTTTAATATCTCCCCAATTTTTATCTCTTTGCCCCAAATTATATCTTTCCCGTGAGAGTACCCCGAAGTGCTCTCTTCGTATAACTTCCAATCCAGCTCCAACTCTTTTGTGTTGTTGTTTATAACAACCATCACACTTTTATTATGATTATACCTAAAATAGACATACAGATTGTGATTGGGCCAATAGTGTTTCATTTTACCATTATGAATCACTTCACTGCCCTTTCTCCAAATAAAGAGACTTTTAAAATAGTCTAAAAGATCTCTAACTGTCTCTGATATTCCCTCCCCGGTAAAAACATTTATGGAGTCGCCACTCCAACCACCAGGCATGTTCACCCTCTCCTCTCCATGACCCAGCTTACCATCTTTTGAGGTGAGCATTAGCTCTGTACCGTAGTAAATTTGAGGAACTCCTCTCATAGTAGCAAGGAGTGTAAGTAGCATCTTCATTTTGTTTGAATCTTTGCCAACTATCTCTGCAATACGGTGAGTATCATGATTATCGGCAAAAATCATAAGATTGCCCGGCTCTCTGTATATAGCATCCATAGAGAGAGACCTATATATTCTAAACATACCTTTTCCCCACTCAGGAGTACCATCCTCTTTAAAAGCAGCACCTATTGCCTCCTGTAGTTGAAAATCCATTACCGATGGCAATTTGCTATTATATCCGTCTCGGTTGTTTGCCCCTCCTTCCCAGTATGCAATCTCCTGAGAGGTAGAAAACCAGCACTCTCCTACAATATTAAGCGTTGGATACTCGTTAAGTATAGCGCCAATCCAACTAGACATTGCATATTTATCACTGTAGGGAAATGTGTCAATTCTAAGCCCCGAAAGTGAAGCCCACTCAATCCACCAAATGGCATTCTGTGTAAAATACTTTAAAACAAAAGGATTCTTAAGATTCATATCGGGCATTGAGGTGTCAAACCAACCCTTTACACACAGGCGATTATCTATGTTTGATGCATAGATATCGTGGTGAGTAGTCATTGCATAGTTAGATCTTGTAAAAGATGGAAAGGTATGAATCCAGTCATCAAAAGGTAGGTCGGAGATCCACCAATGCTCCATACCACAATGGTTAGGGACTAGGTCTTTTATAATTTTTATTCCCCTTTTGTTTGCACTATTTACAAACTCTCTGTAAAGATCATTTGTACCAAATCTTGGGTCAATTCTATAGTAATCTGCACATGCATAGCCGTGGTATGAAGCTGTTGGTTCATTATCGAAAAGCAGCGGGGTACTCCATAGTGCTGTAACTCCCAACTCTTGCAGGTAATCCAAACTATTTATCATGCCGGCAATATCCCCACCATGCCTGCCGTAATGCTCCATTCTGTTTGCTTTCTCCTTTGCTTCTGAGTGATTATCATTAGAGCGATCTCCGTTAACAAACCTATCCGGCATTATCAGATACACCATGTCTGATGGCGAAAATGAGGAGATCTCTCTGCTATCTCTTTTATCTAGAGTGTATTTAAACGGAATCGCAGTTTTACCGTTTTTTAAAACAAATGAGTACTCACCCGGTGATGCATCTCTTTGTATTGTAATGTCTACAAAAAGGTAGTTGGCACTCTTTGCCCTATGGTGTCTCTCAATTTTTATATGTTTACTATTGGATGTGAGTATGTAGTCTGAGATGTTCAAGCCATACAACATCAATTGAAGAGAGCTATCTTTCATACCCACCCACCAAGATGGCGGCTCTATACGTGTGATACTCCCTCCGAATGACATGTTAAAAAAGAGGATAAGTGTGAATAAAATAGATGTTCTTTTCATTATATTGTTAAACTGTTATTTGTAGAGAACTTGAAAGGCATATGGCTCCAGGGTTGTCTTATACTCTCTGCCGGCTTCTATCTGATTAGTTTGGAAAAGTACAGAGTATTTGCCCTTTTTGGTTCCTTGAACTACAATATCTTGAGAATCTTTGGAAAAGTTGAAAATTGCAATTATGCTATTATTTTTACCTATTCTCTGTATTGCATAAACATCTGCGGGGTTATTTGTGGGTAACTCTTCAAAAGTACCTCCCCCTGGAGTGTCAAGTGCTCGGTTGCTCTTTTTTAAATCTATAAGTGCTTTGTAAAAAGATGTGTATGTTGAATCGCTGTTCCAATCTATGGAATCTTTAACAAAAAACTCTAACATTCTATTAAAACCAACCTCTTGTCCGTTGTAGATAAGGGGCATTCCGGGCATGACAAATGTAAGTACTGCCATTTGACGTGCATGCTCTCCCAATCTTTGGAACTCAGTACCGTTCCATGAGTTTTCATCATGATTTGATGTAAAGAACATTGGAATAGTGTTTTTTGGAAATCTTGTGTAACCCCTCTCCATATAGGTTCTTATGGAATCCAAAATATACTCTCCTTTAGCAAGTTTATTCTTGATATGGTGAAAATGCCATCCATAATAGGCATTAAACGCATCTATTTGAAGAGATGGGTGCTCTGCCTCGGCTAACATAAAGATATTGGGATTCTCCTTTTTTAGACCTGCTACTGCCATATTCCAGAACTCCACAGGCACCTCTGCGGCAACATCACATCTAAAGCCATCAATATTTGCCTCCTTTACCCAGAATAACATTGCATCGAACATAGCCAAATGTACCTCGGGATTTGAGAAATCCAGCTTTGCAACGTCCGACCAGTCGAAAGGCGCTACAGGAGTCCCGGTGATGGTGTCCATCACATACCACTCAGGGTTTTGTGTGAGCCATACAGCGTCTCTTGATGTGTGGTTGGCCACCCAGTCTATGATTACTTTCATGCCCATCGAGTGTGCTGCATTTACAACATTTTTAAAATCTTCTAAAGTTCCAAATTCGGGATTTACAGCTTTGTAGTCTACTACCGAATAGTAGCTTCCCAGCTCCCCCTTTCTATCTTTTACACCTATTGGGTGTATTGGCATAAACCAAAGTATCTCTACCCCTAGCTCTTTTAACCTTGGCAGATGTTGCGAGAAGGCAGCAAATGTTCCCTCGGGAGTAAACTGTCTTACGTTTACCTCGTATATAACAGCATCTGATATCCATTCGGGGTGTGATACATTAGATAAAAAATTTTCGCTCTCTCTGCTTTGGCTGCAGGAGGAAATCACTCCCGACAGGATAATTAGTAATGCAACAATTCTCAATCTCATGATTTTAATTTATTTATAGTTATTATATTTATTTTAGTTTGCATTTGATATGATTGTGTATGAGAGAGGAGCTATCTCTATCTTTGCTCTCTCCTTTCCTATACTAACCAGCTTCCCCGAAACAGAGCTCATATTATCCCAACTAAACAGGGCAGGAAGATTAACATCTATTGTTCTGCTCTCACCCGACTTGTTAAGAGCAATGATAACAATCTCTCCCATATAAATTCTGGCATAACACATTATATCTTCAGATATTTTCAAAGGAATTATATCTCCATATATAAGAGCCATTGAAGATCTTCTAAGATGAGTCAGTTTTTTAACTCCCGCCAGAACCTCACCCTCTTGTTGATTATAACCTTCAAATCTCATCCACCTTCTATTATCGGGGTCGTTCCCTCCCGGTTCTCCGTATTCATCTCCGTAATAGATGGTTGGCACACCGGGTATAGTAAGTATAAATGCGTGTAATAGAGATAATTTATTGTATCCCGTACTCTCTCCCACGCCAATATCTCTTTTCCAACCGGCAAGTTTATAATCTTCACCGGGTATGAGCGATTTTCCGGCCAGAGAAATAAACCTTGGCCTATCGTGATTTCCTGTGATATAGCCCATCAAGTTATGGTACCCGTATGTGTTTAAGCTATTCTCAAGCGTTTTCCACACATTAGTAAAACTTCCGCTCTCCTCTATAAGACTCCAAATCATAGAGTCGTATACGTTAAAATCGAACTGCGCGTCTAACATTCCGTTTCTTACGTAAGAGTCTATCAACTGTGGAGATCCGTAAGTCTCTCCAATTTGATATATTACTCTACCCGGAAACCTCTCCTTTATCTTATTGGTGAGTCTTCTCCAAAATACCTCGGGTATATGCTTTGTAGCATCGTGTCTAAAACCATCAAAATCAAATTTTTCCAACCAGAATAGAGCAGAATCTGTGAGTGGTTCATACACCTCTTCTCTCTCCAGATCTAAAGATGGAATATGTCTGTCGAACCAGGTAGTAAGACGAAACTCGTCCCAAAGTTCAAAATTAGGTCTGCCATCAGGGGTTGTATCGGGTGTAACCCATCCCGGATTTGCTTTTAGGGTTGGGCTATTTATATGCATATGGTTTGCAACGTAATCTAGTATTACATTCATCCCTCTTTCATGAGCAGATTCAAGAAGTCTCTCCAGAGTGGCATCGTTGCCGAATCTATCGTCAATCTTAGTTACATATATAGGCCAATAGCCGTGATATCCACTAAATTTTGTAACAGGATCTCTGTTTAGCCCCCATGCGTCATACGGATTTTGTGTTATTGGAGATAACCAGATGGTGGTTACACCCAATTCTGAGAAAAATCCCTCTTCAATTTTTTGATAAATTCCTTCTAAATCACCGCCATAATAGTCTACAATTGGAAGAACATCGGGCTGGTTCAATCTCTTTGTGTTTGTTGAATCGCCATCTTTAAATCTGTCTATAAGAAGTGAGTATATTATTTGGTTGTGCTTGTCATTTCTTGTAAGAGCTTCGGCAGAGGTTACAACCTCGCCATATCTTAAAGGGACCAACACATCATTGGAGACCGATCCTTGGTTAAACGCAATGATTCTAATGTAAGATCTATCTATAGACGATGCATAATGAGGTACATCAACCCTAACTTCAGTTATTCTAGTCTTGGATCCATCTGCACTCTCTGCCCTCTGTTTGGGTTTAGTAACGTTGAAGGGGTCTATGATTGTATTTTGCCAAAGAACAATAAACTCCGGCTTCTCTCCCCTGATTGCAAAAGTGAAAGATCTCTTTTTGCCCAACATAGTGAAGATCTTTACTGAGTTCTCACTCTTTGTGTCGAAGTGTCTCATTTGATCGGAGGCCAGCAAAACCCCTTTATCTCCTCCCGAAACAACTCTTATAGTATTTATCGGCTTAGTATTTTCTGTTCTTACAACCTTTATTGTGTCAAAAGAGCTGCTTTTAATTATTTTCAAATTGTGAGAAAAGACAGAGTCTACCTTTTTAACCTGCGGAAAGAAATCTTTAATAATCACCTCTGTAGTGTCTGAAGTGAGTTTAACAAGGTTGGCAAGGTCGTACTTGTTAAAAACGTTATTGCTCTGGTCTCCCGAACAGGAGGTGAGATACAGTATGATAGCCAGTATAGTAAATTTTCGCATGATGTATAGTATTACAGTTCGAAAATGGCAGTTGAGTACGCCGGCATTGTAACAGATGTACTGCTGCTGTTAATACGGGTATAGGTTGCTCCTCCAAATTCTGCAACTCCTTTTTTAAATGGATGATTGATTGCATAAGACGATACACTATTTGATACGTTATGAATAATCATCAGCTTCTCTCCTTGAAGCTCTCTGTAGAATACCATAAAATGTTTTGGATAGGAGTCAAAATCTGTAGGTATAGTTGTGTTGCCACTTGCAAGTGACTGATATGTATTTCTTAACTCTATAAGTTTCTTATAGTGATTATAAATTGAGTTCTTATCTGTCTGTTGAATAGATAGCGGAATCACCGATCCCTCTGTAGAGAATTTAGGAGTATACCACTTTGTTCTAAAATTATCCGAAGCAGATTGTGACCATAAAAAGGGCTCTCTTACATTTCTGTCGTCATTGGTTTTCATCCCTTTCATTGCAATCTCTTCTCCATAATATAAATATGGATTGCCACCCGACGTAAGCAGTACAGAAGCTGCCATCTTTGCCTTACCTATATCGTCTCCTAATCTGGACATTGTTCTGTCTTCGTCGTGGTTAGAGAGTTTTGTAGAGTTAATAGCATCTCCTCTATATGAGCGAAATTTACTCTCCATATCAATCAGATCTTTAGGAAACCATTTAGCATGAGAATTCTCCAGAACATAGATAAGCTTATACCAAGCATCGAAGTTAAACATAGCCGGCAATCCTTTGTAGTAAGGGGCAACTTTATTATAATCACCTGTTAGGTTTTCGCCTACCATATAGAGATTTGGCGAACTCTTTTTAAGTTCATTAAAAAACTTCTGGAGAAAAATTGGATTCTCATCGGAATCTTCGTTTTGATAGATGTGTTTAACGGCATCTAATCTAAATCCGTAAACGCCTTTGTTAAGCCAAAATTTTGAGATATCTACCATCTCTTTGAATGTTGGGGTGTTTTCTGTAACAGAGAGATCGCCGTAGTTAATCTCCGGCATCCAGTCGGAGAACATCCCCATATACTTGTAATCGGAAGTACCCAATGGTATAGAGTGCCAATGACCCTGGTAGTAGCTATTGGTCATAGGTACCTTACCTGATGATATCCAACCCGGGACATCTGAAGCTGGTGCAAATAGGTACCAGCTTCGGTATTGGCTGTTCAATGATGAGATTGCGTTCTTGAACCAAGGATGGGTCTTTGAGGTATGGTTTAATACCAGATCTAAAACCACTTTTATTCCCAGAGTATTCGCTTTGGCAATCAGGGCTTCAAAATCGGCCATTGTTCCATACTCAGGGGCAACGGCCCTGTAATCCTCTACATCGTATCCATGGTAAGATGGAGATGGATGAATAGGTGTAAGCCATATTCCGGATATGCCTAATGAGTTAAGGTAGTCTAACTTTGCTGTTATACCTTTTAGATCTCCTATTCCGTCTCCATTAGAGTCGGCAAAAGATCTAACAAAGATCTCATAAAACACCCCTCCTCTTTTCACTCCATCCCAAGCTTTGGCCTCAAATCCCTCACTATTGGGGCCTCCACCTCCGGGAGGGTCTAAGGGCTCTTTGGCCGAGCAACTCCACAAAGAGAGAGTGGCTAACACTATAATTGTTAAGTATGTAAAATATCGTCTCATAGATCTCTGTTTTTAAAAACAGGGAGCCCCCTTGTTACGGGAGTCTCCCTGCTGGAACATGTTTCACACTTATTGCTTTATTAACTCAAAAGTAGGGTCAACCTTATTTATGTTGAAAGTTACTTTGTAAGTACCTGCAGTTACCGGAATGTTTCCACCACCCGGTGTAAGTTGATTAGGATTTTTGCTATCCTGAGGTTTGAATGAACCCCAGTTTGTACCCCAATCGTTATCTGCTCTAAATTTAATCTCTCCATCTTTAAGGGTAACAATTGCTTCAAATAGACCAGATGTTGCGTTATATACAAGTTCTGTATCAGGCGAGTTCCAGTCGTTTGGAGTTGCACTTCCAATTAGTCCGATTCTCGATAGGGTTTTAACCCTCTCCAAGGTTCTATTTGCCTGGTTTCTGTTATCTAGTTTAAGATACATTATTATACCATCGAAAAGCCCAATATTTCCGCCCGGTTCAACTTTTATTTTATTATTTACAACAGCTGCATCATTAGTACCAATATCGTCGCCGTTCCATCCACCGGTATAGGTTATCTTAAAGCCATTCTGAGCTTTACCATTGAACATAACCCAACCCTCAAAGAACTGCTTGTCTCCTGCTATGTCGTACAAGAACTGTGATTTTGAGTGATTCCATCCGCTGTAATCGCCAATAACCCAAACCTTATTGTACTCTTTCTCTTTTGGCAGATAGGTTGTTACAAAGAAAGATATAACATCCGACACCTTTGGTGCTATTTGGTCTGCAATAGTGGATTTTACTCTAACCTCAACCTCTTGTTTTTGGCCAAGAGTGGCTCCAAGAGCGTCCATGTGTGCCTGAAGATCGGATCCCTTCATTATAAGTGAAGGCTCTGAAACAGATCCTATTACCCTTAAAGGATTAAAATTTTTACCCTTAAGAGATAGCTCAACTACATAGTTAACTGCGGCGTCGAAACCATAAGATGCCTTATTCCAGGTTATGGCCGGTAGATTATCTCCCTTTTTCTCGTCCAGAATTATTATGTCTGCCGGTTTAATCATCTTTGCTGCAACTACTTTATCTGGATTGAAGTAGACAAAGTTTGAGTCATCCTTTGTACAGGATGTAAAGAGGATTAGCAGGGATAGAATTGCAAATGTATATTTTATTGCTTTCATCGTTTATTCATTTAAATATTGAAAAGTATCCTAATTATATCCCGGGTTCTGTTCCAGGTTAGGGTTGGCCATCATATCTGCTTCAGGTATAGGGAAAAGGTTCATTGTTGCAGGTATGCTTACACCTGCCGGTTGACCACCTTTAAACGGCCATAGATATGTTCCGCCTGTGTATAGTCCGAATCTTATAAGGTCTGATCTTCTGGTCCCTTCCCAATATAGCTCTCTGGATCTCTCGTCAATTATGAAGTTAAGATCTAATGAGGTGATATTTCCTGTAGAGTTACCATAAGCCCTGGTTCTGAGCTGGTTAATGTAACCAATTGCCTCTTGAGTTGTTCCGTTGGTTGCCCCTCTTAAAACAGCTTCGGCAAACATAAGATAAACATCTGCGAGTCTGAAGTATGGAAAATCTGTATCGGGAAAATCTCCATGAGCACCTCTTCCGCCGGTAGATTTGAGGTTTGTAAACTTAAATACCGACCATCCTTGAGTAGAGAAGGTATTAAGAGGATTGGTTATCTCTTTAGAACGCCCTTTCTTAAAGAAAATAGCACGTTTGTCTGCGCTCACCGGATAGTCTCCGCTAAGGTCGGTGTAGGTAAATTTATCAACCAGTCTGGCTGTTGCTCTGTTTCCATCCCATGCCTGTTGAGTACCATTGTCTACAATATCTTTCTCACCACCAGATCTGGATGATGCAACCAAATATGTCATTCCTCCCCAAGTTTGCATCTTGTTTCCGTCGAACACTATCGGTAGGATAATCTCATTTTTTGCTGAAGAAACATCGTTATCTGCCATAAATAGGTGAGAGTAGTTAGGTGCAAGCGAGTACCCTGCATTTATCACATTCTTTGCATAGGTCACAACCTCATTATATCTTTTGGTACCTGTGTAAACCTCTGCATTCAGATATAGTCTGGCAAGCAGTGTCCAGGCAGCAGCTTTGTCTACTCTGGCGTATTCATTGGTTCTAGGAGCTTTTAAGTCTTTTTCAATCTCTAATAGCTCTTTCTCTATGTACTCAAATAGTGCTTTCCTGCCAATCTGTTTGGGCATATAACCTCCAATCGGATGCTCTTCGGTAATGAAAGGGGGATTACCATAGATGTCCATTAGAATGGAGTATGCTAGGGCCCTCATAAATCTTGCTTCAAGTCTAAAAATGGCAACGTCGCCTTTAATAGCATTATGCCCTCTTGAAGATAGACGATCGTCTGAAGTCTGCTTAAGGTATTCGTTTGCAAGGGCAACCATAAACATAGATCTATAATATACTCCATCTATTGATTCATTCTTGATATTACTCCATGAGTTATTGTTAAGTTCAACAACCCAAGAGTCGTTACCCCATGCGTTCTTACACTCATCTGTTGTAACAACCTGAAGGTTCCAAAGACTTCTTAAAAATTGTGCATTTCCGGGATCGAGGCCAAGAATATCTGTGCTACCTGCGCCATCTTGTCCCGATACAGACATAACCGAATATATCTTTGCCAAACCCTGCTTATAGCTCTCAGGGGTTGCATACGCCTTGTCTGCAGTAAAGGTTTTCTCATCTAGCGGCCTTGTATCCAAATCTTTAAGACAAGAAGTGGTTATAAGGGAGATGATCATTAATATTGATATGATTTTTATCTTTTTCATGACTTGTCCTATTTAGAATGTTAAATTTAGACCAATTGTATAAATCCTAGGTCGTGGCCAAATGTTATTATCAATTCCCCATCCTTCAGGATCCAGACCGGTATAGTTTGTGATTGTGAATACATTCTGAACCGAGAACGCAACCCTACCGCTCAATTTTTCAAATAATAGCTTATTAAAGTTATAACCTACTGTTATATTATCCATCTTAAGGAAAGACGCATCTTCAATAAAATAATCGGAGAATATTTGTGGAGTACTGTTACTTCTTGTAAAACCGGTTCTGTTAACTACATCAACCAGATTTGTATGGAATCCTTGATTTCTGAAATTTGCCGTGGTGGAGTTTCCTGCTGCAAACTCGTTGAACATATAGTTACCCAGATTTGCTCTAAGGTTAAATCCTAAATCGAACTGCTTGTATGTGAACATACTGCTAAAACCAAAGTACCATTCAGGTGCCGGGCTTAAGTTTGTAAGATATCTGTCTGCCTCTGTTATACCTCCATCTTTGTTTCTATCAACAAACAGATTTTGAACAGGTTTTCCATCGGCATCATACACCTGCTGATAGGTGTAAAAAGTATAAGGTGCATGACCAACACTGTGCATCTGTATTGTACCGCCGGTACCTGTTGAAATTCCGCCAACGGAAATACCTAAATAGTCGGGATTGTTGTTGGCTGTAAGTTTGGTGATTTTGGTATCGCTCCAAGTTGCATTAGCACCTGCCTGCCATACAAAGTCTCCCGAATCAATTACCGTAGCGTTAACATTAAGTTCAACACCCCTGTTCTCAAGGTTTCCTATATTTGTGATTATCCTGTTTGCAAAATTAGTCCCTGCAGCAACATCTATCTCATTAAGCAGGTCTTTTGTCTCTTTAAAATAGAGGTCCAAAGATGCTGTTACTCTGTTTCTTAGAAATCCCATATCTAACCCAACGTTATAAGTTGTAGTCTCCTCCCATTTAATGGCTTCGTCGTAACCGGTTGGTTTTAGAAGTGGGTAGAAGGTATTGCCAAACATATAATTTGAGTAAACATTTGACTTATTATACAAAGCAATGTAAGGATAGTCATTCAGTTGTAGGTCTTGTTGCCCTGTTACACCGTAACTTGCCCTTAGTTTCAGATCGGATATGCTCTTAATGTTCTCCATAAACGACTCTTTATTTATGTGCCAGGCAGCTGCTACAGACGGGAAGAGACCCCATCTTGTTTCAGGTGAAAATCTGGAGGAGGCATCGTTTCTTAGTGTTAATGTAAGTAGATACTTCTCCATAAATGTGTAGTTTAGTCTGCCATAGAAAGAGAGTAGATAGTTCTCTGTGGCAAATGTATTCTCGTTCTTAACTACCGGGTTTGTCTTATGGTTAGATTGCTCTTTGTTGTAGTCTTTAGCATAGAAATGCTGCCATGAATAACCACCCATAACATCTACCTTTGAGCTTATAGACTCAATCTCTTTTGTATAATTAAGATAGAAATCGAGAACACTGTTTTCTCTTCTGTTACTCCACTCTTCCATCCTGCCAATTCCTTTAAAATCACTATCTTTCCATGCCTGGAATGAGTTCTGTTTAACCCCTTTCGTTCCCTCACCCTCTCCAAGATCAAATCCTAAGTTCAATTTTGCTCTAAGTTCTGGAAGAAAATGCATTTTATAGTCGAGCTCAATGTTACCAATAGCCCTTTTTGATTCTGTTATATCGTATTTGTCATACAAAAGAGATAATGGATTTGTTCCACTTAATGTATTTGGAGTCTGAGGAGTTCCCCAGTTGAAGTACCCATTAAAAACATCTCTGTCTATAGCCCCGTTTTTATAGTTATAGATTGGCTGTGTGGGGTCGAAGAAGGCTGCTGCACCTACTGCTCCGCCATCCACAAAGTCGTTATTGTTGATAACCCCTTTTATGTTGGCCGTAACCTTAAGGTAATCTTTGAAAAATGACGGACTTAAACTTACTCCTCCTGTGATTCTCTCGTAAGACGACCCTTTTAATGTTCCGGTTTGGCTGTTATAACCGAAAGAAACCCTATAAGGTAAATTTTTATATGTTCCTGCAGCCGAAAGGTTTTGATCTGTAGTGAACCCTGTTTGATAGATCTCCTTTTGCCAGTCTGTATCTTGATTTCCAAAGAGCGCGTTTGCTGCTGCCCCTGTAGAGGTGTTGAGAGGAAATGCTTCTAAAATTTTTGCCTTAAACTCAGATGCATTCAAAGAGTTTACGGTTTTTATATTCTGATTAAAAGCATAGGTTGAGTTATAATCTATTTTAAATTTTGATGTTCCTCTCTTTGTAGTGATGATTATAACACCGTTAGATGCTCTGGCTCCATAAATTGCAGTTGCAGAGGCGTCTTTCAAAACGGTAAAGGTTTCAATATCCGATGGGTTTAGAGATGCAAGTCCATTTCTCATTCCCGGAGCCGCATCGTTGGATACCGGGACGCCATCTATAACAACCAGAGGATCGTTGCTGGCTCTTAGAGATGCCCCCCCTCTAATTCTGATTGTAGGGCCCGATCCCGGAGCTCCATCACCCGGGGTAATCTGAACACCTGCCACCTTTCCAATCAATAGCTCTTGAGGAGATGTCACCGTACCTCTGTTAAGTATTTCGGGTTTGATTGCTACAACAGCCCCTGTTACATCCTCTTTTCTAACCTGGCCATACCCGATTACAACTATTTCGCTAAGAAATCTGGTATCTTCGGTAAGAATGATTCTTGAAGCCTGAGATACTGTAACTTCTCTGGATTCATATCCCATATAGGCAACAGACAGAATGGCGTTGGGAGAGCTTACTGAAATGGTAAAAACCCCATTCAGATTTGTCTCAACTCCATTTGTAGTGCCCTTCTCAATAATTGCTACCCCAATAAGAGGTACATTCTTTACGTCAACAACAGTACCTGTTACGGTAACTCTCTGTTGAGCGTTAATATCCAATCCACTTAACAGCAGAATAAAGGATATCAGCATTAAAAATCGCTTCATAAAAAGTGAGTTTAAGTAAAATTTTGGTTATTGTTTTTTTCTTTTGAATATTAAATATTTTGGAGCATCATCTCTATCTTCTACAAAGACAACAGAGAGAGATGCTATCAATAGGCACACACCCGCAAATACTATAGCATAAATTGCTTGAGATTCATATAATCTCTTAACAATAGGTCCTCCAACAATGCCGTTGAAAATCTGTGGTATAGTTATAAAAAAGTTAAATATTCCCATATAAATACCCATCTTGTGCGCAGGTATAGAGCCGGCCAATATTGCATAAGGCATGGCTAAAATACTACCCCACGCCATTCCAATTCCTATCATAGGAATGATAAGGAACAGAGGGTCTGAGATAAAATAGAACGAGATTAAGCTTATTCCACCAAAAATCAGAGATATAGAATGGGTCAACTTACGGCCTATCATCTTGGCTATTGCAGGAAGCAGCAGAGCATATATTGCCGCCACTCCGTTGTATATTCCAAATATTACGCCTACCCAGTTGCCGGCTTTTTGAAACAGTTCAGATGAAGTGTCATCTACACCTGCTCCATAAATATGTACAGCTACTGCAGGGGTTGTAAATACCCACATTGAGAACAGTGCAAACCATGAAAAGAACTGTACCAAGCCCAACTGTTTCATTGTCTTAGGCATCTTAGCAAAATCTGTAAAAATCTGACCTAATCCATGTTTTTCAGAAGTAGTTCTATTGTTAGGATCGGGAGGATACTCCTTTGTTCTAATTATGGTCCAAAGAATTGATGATATTAATACAGCTGCCCCTATATAGAATGAGACTGTTACATTTGCAGGTACCTCTCCCTGTTCTGCTCTAATTTCAACTCCGAGAAACTCTCCTAAGATGTAAGGTAGCCATGATCCAATAACAGCTCCTATCCCAATTAAGAAGGTTTGAACGGAAAAACCAAGTGTTCTTTGGTCGGAGGGTAGAAGATCTGCAACCAGTGCTCTAAAAGGTTCCATTGCCACATTAATGGATGCATCCATTATCATAAGCATTCCGGCTCCTACAAGCATCGGTGGCAGAAGGTGAGCCAACATAGATGAGTTAGGCATAAATATCAGCGCAAGAGCCGTAAAAATTGCTCCAAATAAAAAATATGGTTTTCTTCTGCCTAGTTTTGTCCAAGTGTTATCGCTGTAGTGCCCGATAATCGGTTGGACAATCATGCCGGTAAGAGGAGCTGCAATCCAAAACCAGGAGAGATGCTCAACATCGGCGCCAAAGGTTTGAAGAATCCTGCTTGCATTCGCATTTTGAAGTGCAAATCCAAATTGAATACCTAAGAATCCGAAACTCATGTTCCAGATATCCCAGAATGACATTCTCTTTTGTTTCATTTATTCCTACTTTTACATAAAAGTATAATATTATGTTACAAAAATGAGACGATTCCCGACGAAATTTAGGAATATTGCGATGAGTTAACAAAAACATTAACTCAATTTAACATACTACTATTCGCTCTCGATACCCTCAAGCCAATTCAAAAAAGATGGCACTTTGGCTCTGCTTACCAAAATGTCCTCTACCAGATTTGGAGTTAGTTTAATTTTTAGTCGTGAGTTAAAGTGTTTGGAGATAGATTCAATTGAAAAAACGCTTGCTATACAAGATCTTGAGAGTTTGAAAAACAGTGATGGGTTAAGCTGATCCTCTAATGTTTCGAGACTTAAATCTGATAAAAACTTTCGTTTATCTCTTGTTACAAAGTAGGTGGATTTGTTTTCTGAATATATGTATGCAATGTCGTTTATATCAATAACAATTATATGATTTCCCACCTTAACAGTGAATCTTTGCTTATAAACTTTAGAGGAGTTGACAAGTTTTGTTATAGTTTCTTTGTTAAATGGGGAGTTTGTTCTATTTTTTTTAAATTTTTCAACAGCATTGACAAACGACTCGCTGTCTATGGGCTTTAGCAGATAGTCAATACTGTTAACTCTAAAGGCCTTTAGAGCATAGTTCTCGTATGCTGTTGTAATAATTACTCCTGCTTCTACTTTCACAATACTAAAAAGTTCAAAACAGACTCCATCTGAGAGCTCAACATCCATAAAGATGAGTTCGACGCTGTTATTTTTGAGCCACTCTGCAGCCTTGGTTACACTATCCAACACCGCCAGCACTTTAAAATCGGGATAGTGCTTGTCAATTAATCTTCTTATCTGCAACTGCGCAGGAATTTCATCTTCCAATATTAAAATATCCATTATCTTTCAATTAGTGGTAGTGAAACTTTGAACGTTAAATCATCAGACTCTATGGTGATATCTCTTTTAAAAAGAAGATTGTACTGTCCCTTGATATTATTGAGTCCAAAACCACCTATATCCAAAGAGTTAATTTTTGGCTGTAGATTATTTGAGATGGTTATATATCCATCTCTTGCATAAATCTCAATTTTTAAAGGGGTTTCCAAACTCACAATATTGTGCTTTACAGCATTTTCCACAAGTAGCTGTAGCCCACCGGGTATAATCATTGAGTCGCTGCTCTCTTTATCAATATCTACTGTAAGCTCTAAACCATCGCTAAACCTCTCTTTAAGAAGATCGAAATAGAGTGAGACAAACTCTAGCTCCTCTTTGATAGATACGGTACTGTTCTCTTCTATGCTTAGAAGGTATCTGTATACCGACGATAACTTTCTTACAAAATCACTGGCTTTATCGGGATTTGTTTGAATAAGATAATCTAAAACGTTCAAACTGTTGAAGAGAAAGTGAGGATTCAGCTGTCTTTTGAGTTGTTGATATTGATACTGAGCCCTATTTTTCTTTCCAATCTCTACATTAAGCTCTCTCTCATGTGATTTAATATAGTAAAGGTATACCTGTATCACCGATATCAGCAAAAGGTTAAAGACAAAAGCGGTAAGGAGTGTTAGTCTAAAGTAAATGTCGGAGAAAAATTTACTACTAAGTCCCTTATTCCATACAGGGTATCTTATGAGGATTGCTGCAAAAAGGGCAACGACGAGGGCAATCAGCAGAATATACAAGGTCTTTAGAAAGAGACTCTCCTTTTTCTCAAATTTATTTAAAGTATAAAGCGATACAATATTGAGCACCACAATAGTAACAGTAACAGGTATATTCGAAAGGAGTCTCCCTACAAATTTCATAAAAGAGAGATTTAAGTTCTGCTCAAACATAGGAATGGCCTCCTCAATAAGCAGTCTGAACCCAAAGACGAAGACAATCAGGAACGAGAGCTCGGTAATTTTTCTGGCTTTGCTTTTTTTCATCTTTTTTGTGGCTTTCTGACTGAGAAATAGACAAGCCATCCAAGTATCTCAGTAACCGCAAAAGTTGAAATTACGTGCGTTAACACCGGGCTATAAGGAATTATATAAGAGATGAGTACAGCCCCATTTGTTCCAAGGTAAAAGCCAGCTAAACTAGAGATAACCAAGAGAGAGAGAAAAACATCGGTAGTACCTTTAAAAAAATTAATTATAAGAACTACCATTATGATGGTTAGAATAGTGAGAGCCCAGCCGTCGTCGAGAGCTCTGCTTCTTAAGATATGACATACCAAAGCATGAAGAAGTGCAAACAGATGAACTATAACAGAGACTATCTTAAAATCCCTGGATCTGTTTCCATCGCTTTTAAACAGAGTATCTGCCATAAGAAATTGTTTGTTTTGTAAATATAGGCATTTTAAGGATTTTTATGAAAATTTAAAAAAATAAATTAGGTTTGTCTTTAGATATAAAATAGAAACCGGTATGAATAAAGTATATTTCAATCTGCCTTTCCATACACACTTTGGTCAGGAGCTTATGATAACCGGCTCAATAAATGAGCTCAAAGACATTGCAACCAATAATGCAAAAAAGATGAAGTACAGTAACGGTGTCTGGAGTTTTGAGCTTAACACAAAAAACGTCAGACACTTTACTTATAGCTATATTCTTAAGGATGGCGATAATCTGATTTATGAAGCGGGACCTCCGAGAGATTTTTATTCAGAGCCATCAAAGAGGTATTGTGTATACGACGAATGGAGAGAGTTCGACAATGAAACTCCTTTTAGATCTCATGCTTTCAGCAAGGTTTTTTATAGAAATCAACTCTTGGGAAAGCCCCTGCATAACACTTTAACTATCTCTTTATCTGCGTATAATACTCCACCTGATTCGTTGATTTTTATATGCGGAAATTGTAAAGCTTTGGGTAATTGGGACATTACTAAGGCTATTTCTATGCAGCAGAGAGCAGATGGCAATTGGTATCTTTCAGCAGCCATAGAGGAGATTCCTGATGATACAGAGTATAAATTTGTAGTTTTCAGCCCTACAGAGGGGAGATATATTTGGGAAGAGGGCGAGAACAGAAGATTTACAATAAAAAGCAAAATAGGAGTCCAAAATATTGTTATAAATCACTCTAAATTAAGGGTTGTTTGGAACTATCCAAGGTTTGCCGGTACTGCTATTCCCATCTTTTCACTTAGAAGCGAAAAGAGTTGTGGTATAGGAGATTTTGGTGATTTGAAATTGATGGCAGATCTGCTTTCACAAACTTCGCAAAATATTCTACAGATACTGCCTATCAACGATACCACAATGACTCGTACCTGGGTGGATTCATACCCTTACGGTGCTATCTCTAACTATGCCATCCATCCCCTCTACATTAATCTTGAGAGCGCAGGTATTATTAAGGATAGGGAGTTTAGGGAGAGACATATCAAAAAAGCAAAAAAACTTAATTCACTTTCACAGCTTGATTATGAAGCAGTTGATCTGGTAAAATGGGCTTATCTCAAAAAATTATTTACCCAAGAGGGGGAGAAAACTCTAAAATCCAAAGAGTTTAAAAACTTCTTTAAGAGCAATGAAGAGTGGCTTGTTCCCTATGCCGCTTTCTGCTTCCTTAGAGATAGATATAAAAGCGCAGATTTTAGAAAATGGCCTTCATATTTTGTATACAATAAAGTTGAAGTTGAGGAGCTAACATCTCCAGAAAGCAGACATTACGACGCTATTGCAATTCACTATTTTGTACAATATCATCTTCATAAACAATTGGTTGAAGCGCATGAGTATACAAACTCCAAACGGATTATCCTTAAAGGAGATATACCTATAGGTGTTAACAAAAACTCTGTGGAGGCGTGGGTAGAACCCCATCTGTTTAACTTTGAAGGACAAGCCGGTGCACCACCGGATGACTTTTCAGTTAAGGGGCAGAACTGGGGATTTCCAACCTATAGGTGGGATGTTATGGAGAGAGACGGATTCAACTGGTGGAGGAAGAGATTTTTAAAGATGTCGGAGTACTTCGACTCATATAGGATTGATCACATTTTAGGTTTTTTTAGAATCTGGGAGATTCCTTCCGATGCTGTAGAGGGGCTTCTTGGAAGGTTCAATCCATCTATCTCTATGAGTTGCGACGAAATCAGAGAATTTGGATACAACATAGATTATCACAGAGACACAAATCCATGGATTACAGACCAAGTATTGGGTGAGTTTTTTGGAGATAGAGCTGATGAAATTAAAGATGCCTTTTTAGATGTAAACCCCAAGGGAGGATACCGCTTAAAAGAGGAGTTCTCATCGCAAGTTAAGATATCTAAATTAGACGAAATAGCAGGTTATGAGAGATTTTCTCAAGATAAAGAGGCACTGATGTCGCTATGCGCAGAAGTCCTGTTTGTTAAAGATCCAATAGACAATAGCAAGCTCTATCCCAGAATTTCGGCACAATTCACAAAATCTTATCTAGCTTTGGATAGTTGGCAGAGGGAGTGCTATAACAAGGTATACAACCACTTCTTTTACAGACGTAATGAAGATTTCTGGTATTGGAATGCAATGAAAAGATTGCCCTCTCTTATCTCCTCTACAGGTATGTTGGTATGCGGAGAAGATTTAGGAATGATTCCGGCTTGTGTTCCTGCAGTTATGGAGAGACTTAAGATCTCTACGCTTGAGATTGAAAGAATGCCAAAAGATCCAACTCAAAATTTTGGAGATCCTGCTCAGTATCCTTACCTATCGGTTTGTACAACAGGCACGCACGATACCAGCACAATAAGAGGATGGTGGGAGGAGAACAGAGAGTTGACACAATCTTACTACAATCATAGGTTAAAGTTGGAGGGTGGTGCTCCACAATACTGCGAACCATGGATTTGTGAGAAGATAGTAGATTCACATTTAAAATCGCCGTCAATGCTCACAATACTTCCCCTGCAGGATTGGCTGTCACTATTCGAAAATTTGAGGTATCAAAATCCTCACGATGAGAGGATAAACATCCCTGCAAATCCTAAACATTACTGGAGATACCGTATGCATTTGACTCTGGAACAACTCCTGAACAATGAGCCGTTTAAAGCAACGATAGCAGAAAAGGTGAGAAACAGCGGGAGAGCTTTATAGGTTAAGCTTCTCCCCTTCACTATTTGCAACAACTACTGCAGCAACTGCGTCGCCATAAACATTAACCGGGGTACGAATCATGTCGCACAACTGCTGTACGGCCAGTATTAGACCTATACCTTCTAGCGGCAAACCAACCGCTCCAAGAACCACGGTTATCATGACAAGCCCTGCCATTGGGATTCCAGCCGACCCAACAGCTGCCAATACAGAGGTTAAGATAACTACAAATTGCTGACCTATTGTAAGGTCTATCCCATATGCTTGTGCTATAAATATTGCCGTCACCCCCTCATATAGGGCTGTTCCGTTCATATTTACGGTGCTGCCCAACGGAAGAACAAAGCTTGCTATCTTATTGGAGATACCTGTCTTCTCTTGAGACTCTTTTAGAGTAAACGGCAGAGATGCACCCGATGAGCAAGTTGAGAAAGCGGTTAGCAGTGGGAGAGACATTTGCTGAATATGCTTATATGGATTAAGCTTTGTAAATCCATACAAAATTGAGGGTAAAATAATTGCTCCATGTATAATACACCCTCCCCAGACTAAAGCGGTATATACACCCAGACTGCTTACTATTCCAATCAATTTCTCGGGATCGGCCTGCTGATCTGCTACAATATTTGAAACTATTGCAAAGACTCCGTATGGTGTAAACTTAACAATAAAGAGAGTCATCTTCATAAAAACCTCAAAAGCTGAGTTGAAAAATGCACTCATTGTAAGTTTTGTACTCTCCGAAGAGCGTGTAATAAAGAATCCAAAAAATATTGCAAAGAAGATGATTGGAAGGAGATTTCCTGTTGATAGGTCTTCGAAGATATTTTGAGGTACTATTCTTATTACCTGATCTTTGAATGACATTGAAGTAACAGCTAAGTCACTAACCGGTTCGCTAAGATTTAAATCTACCCCCACACCCGGTTTAAAGGTATTTACCAGAAGAACTCCAAGAACAACAGCAATAACAGTTGTTGCTAAATAGAACGAAATTGTTTTCCCTGCAAGTCTTCCCAGATCTTTATAGCCGCTAAGACTGGAGACTCCCATAACCAATGATGAGAAGACAATAGGAATAGCTATCATCTTTAGTGACCTGATAAAAATATCACCAATCAATTTAATTGCAGGGGCGTATTCAAAGAAGAAGATTCCAAATGGAATGGCAAGTGCAATCGAAATAAGGATCTGCCAGTGTAGTGCCGGTTTTTTCATTAGTTGTTAACTTTCTTTATTGATCTGTTTATTTTATTCATAACCACTGCAATTGCACCATCTCCGGTAACATTGCAAGCCGTACCAAAACTATCCATCGTTATATAGAGAGCTATCATAAGCCCTGTGAGAGTTTCATCGAACTTAAGCATTGATTGCAAAATTGCAACCGCAGCCATTATAGCACCTCCCGGGACACCCGGAGCAGCAACCATTGTTATTCCCAACATGAAGATAAAACCAATAAACAGCTCTGTTTGAGGAATTTGACCGGTAATAAACATAACAGCAAAGGCACATGATACAATCTTTAACATACTGCCTGAAAGATGTATTGTAGCACATAAAGGAATCACAAAATCTGCCACCTCCTGGTCTACTCCATTCTTTTTTGCTTGAGCTAGAGTAACCGGAATAGTTGCAGCAGAGGACTGTGTTCCCAGTGCTGTCATGTATGCAGGCATCATGTTTATAAGCAATCGGAATGGGTTATTTCCGGTGTATGCTCCGGCTATAACAAACTGCACAAGCAGGAGAACAATGTGCATAATAAATATTACAATTATAACGCTCATGAATAGTCCCAGAACAACAGAGACCTGCCCCTCTGCTCCGATTTTTAAAAAAATACCAAAAATATATATTGGCAATAACGGTATTATGACAGACTCAATGATAAGAATGATAATAGATTTAAACTCATTCAGAGCCCTTTTTAACGATTCCGATGAAGTATAAGCAACTCCCAGACCTATTACAAAAGAGAATATTAGTGCAGATGTTACACTAGCAATAGGCGGCATCTCAATCTTAAAGAATTCAGAAATTGTATCTGAAAAATTTATGTTAGATCCATACTCTTGTATACTCTCTCTCAATAGAGAGGGTAATGTAATCTTAGTTGTAAAAAATGAGAAGAATCCCGAGAAAATTGTAGAACCATAAGCAATTAATGCAGTGATTGCCAATAACTTTCCCGCTCCTTTGCCAATATCTGCGATACCGGGAGCTACCAAGCCGATTATGAGCAGTGGTATAATAAAAGAGAGGAAGCTTCCAAAAATACCGTTAAAGGTTGCAAAAATTCTCACAAACCAAACCGGTGTAAACAGAGATAGTGAAACCCCCAATATAATAGCAATTACAATCTTAGTGAGAAGACCCGGTTTAAACCCTTTTTTCATATTAATTCTGTTTAAATCTCCTCTCCTCATTTTTGAGAACACCCACTCCGTATTCACCGTTACTGCTTGCCCAGGCTCTATGCATCATTCCGGTATTGAAAACCATAGATATCTCTCCATTTTTATCTACGGCAATAATACCTCCTCCCGATCCCCCCATAGGGTCTATTTTTTTGAAAATAACCTCTTCCGAAGCATCTTGCAAAGAGATACCTCTATACTCCATTAAAGCACAAATATCATATGCTACAACTCTTCTTATCCAATACTCTCCATGCCCGGTTCCGGAAATAGCCGCTGTACTATTGTTGGCGTATGTGCCGGCACCAATGATAGGCACGTCTCCTACCCTTCCCCACTTTTTACCCGACATACCCCCTGTAGAGGTGGCAGCAGCAAGATTTCCGTACTCATCAAGAGCAACGCATCCAACTGTTCCCCTTGGATCGATCTTCTCCTTCTTTTCAATAACCCTCTTATATTGGTCCTCTCTTTGAGGAGTTGAGAAATAATCATTTTTGACAATCTCTAACCCCATTGAGGATGCAAATGAAGATGCTCCCTCTCCGATTAATAGCACATGTGCTGTGCTGTCCTTAACCAATCTTGCCGCTTTTATGGGGTTTTTAATATCTTTTACACCTGCTATTGCACCCGCTTTAAGATTTGATCCATCCATAATTGCTGCGTCTAACTCGTGGGTGCCTTCTATGGTTTTTACAGCGCCTTTACCCGCATTAAAAAGAGGGCAATCTTCCAGATAAACAACCACGGCCTCAACGGTCTCCAGGGCTGTTTTTCCACTTGACAGCATCTCTCTGCCAATGTTTAATGCTTCTAAAAGATGCTTCTCATATAGCTCTTTTCTCTCTTTAGAGAATGACGATGGTGCGCTTCCTGCGCCGCCATGAAGTACTATTGCCCATTTTTTGTCTGCGCTTTGCGAGTATCCCGTGCCTGCCCATACAATAATAGTTATTAAAAGAAAAAGATATCTTTTTATCATAGCTTAAGGTGTTAGATTGACAAATATAACATTAAAAGTGTAAAAAATAGGGCCGACATTTTTAGTATGCCGACCCCGATTTAAGTTAAAACACAAACCAAATATTTAACTTAACTATATCTACTTTATTTTCAACTCATTTAAAACGTAACCAGATGGGGAGTATTTTTCAAGGATAAAAAGAATATATCTTATATCTACAGTGATAGATCTAGATATCTCATTATTATACCTGTAATCCGATGCAACCCCCTGCCATATTCTGTCGAAATTAACCCCAACCAACTCTCCTTTTGAGTTTAAAACAGGCGAACCTGAGTTACCGCTGGTTGTGTGAAGGTTGGCAAGGAAGTTAACATATAGTCTGCCATCTCTTGCCACATGGGTTCCGTAATCTTTTGATTCATGAAGATCTCTTATCTTTTTTGGCAGGTAAAACTCCTCGTCGTTGGGATTGTTTACAAATTTATCAACAGCCCCGTCCAATGATGTGAATGGTTCGTAGTAGAGACCATCTTGGGCTCTTGCGCCTTTTACCACTCCGTAGCTGATTCTCATAGACCCGTTTGCATCGGGATACAGAGCTTTAGATCTACTCTTCTCCAACAGACCTTTCATATATACACTGTTCAATTCTTGAAGCTTTGATTGAAGATCGGATCTTTGCCTCATGATTCTATCTACGTTAACCATATAAAATGCTATAGATAGTTTATATAGCGGATCCTCTTTAATATACTTTTGAACATCGCGTTGGCTATCATTAAGAAATGAGAGCAGTCGGGCTCGATTTGTAAACATAGATGAGTCGAATATCTCTCTGGTGAGTCTCTCGGCATCACCATTAAACATGGAGAGATATTTAAACATATCTGAATGCTTAAATTTATCTGGCATATTGTTAAAATATTTGACAAGCAAATTTCTAAACATTTGTCTATCAACTTCTAAATCCCAATTTTGAAAAAATTGATTAGTTAGTCCTACCAGTCTCTCGGCCTCCCTCTGTGCCTCTTTTTCATTTATTGATTTTCTGGAGTAAATGGCAGCTAATTTTTCAAATTTGCCAATAAATGGAACAATCTCCGAACCATTGATTCCAGCCTCATTAAAATAGGCATCGGCAAGGTTGTATACAGCAACCTCTTTGTACAGCTCCTCCATCTCTCTAAGAATGCTCCCGTATTTTAGATTGCGGTTAGGATCAGATTCTGCCCATCTCTGAAAATCGGACTCTTCTAACCTTTTTTGCTCTACCAATCTCATTCTGCTAACACCCATTATCTCTCCTCTCCACCTAAGATAGCTGTTACCAACAGATGAGAGTCGATTTGTATACCTGTATTTGAGATTTGGAGATCTCTCGATTGCCGAATTAAGTATCTTCATCTTCTCTCTTCGTATCTCAACTTTATGAAGATTCTCATTATAGATAATTTTTTCCAAAGCAAAAGATGGTACAAACTGCCTGGTTGAACCCGGAAAACCTGCAATCATTACAAAGTCTCCCTCTTTCACACCTTTAGTAGATATTTTAAGATGATGCAAGGGGTTATATGGAACATTCTCCTTGGAGTACGATGCTGGCTGGTTATCTCTACCTGCATAAACTCTGAGTATTGCAAAGTCTCCTGTATGCCTTGGCCAACTGTAGTTATCGCTGTTTCCTCCAAACTTTCCTATAGCAAAAGGGGGTGCTGCAACCATTCTTATATCACGATATACAGCATACACATTCATTATATACTGGTTATTCCCAAAAAGAGCCTGCATCCTCACTTGATGTCTTGTACCCTTAGTTGCCTCTTGAGCAATCTTTTTCCCATTATCATCTATTTTCCGGCTCCTCTCAGGACCTGTAAGCCCTTGAGTACCTTCCAAAATTCTATCTGTAACATCTTCCATTCTTATAAGTTGCTTCATCTGCAACCCTCTGCAAAGTGACTCCTCATTACGGTTTTTTGCCCAATATCCAAATTTTAGAAAATCGTTCTGTTCAGAAGAGAATCTCTCTATGTAAGACATTACAACGTGGTAATTAGTTATAATAAGACCACTGTCTGAAATAAAGCTTGCTGTTCCAAAGCTCCTTAAATTGGCCCCTTCGCCCATCAATCCTATGACCGCATCTTTTATACACGCTTTGTTTATACTGTAAATCTCCTCTGCACTTAGTTTTAGCCCCATCTTTCTCATCTGGGCATATTTCTGATCTTTTAACAGAAGCGGCATCCACATCCCCTCATCTGCAACAAGTTTAAAGGGCAGCAATACAATAACTGCCAATAAAAGTAGTACTCTGTTCTTCATTACTGATTATTAATATCAATTATTTTCAATAAAAATTGATAGTGATCTCTATCTGATCTCCCACTTCTTGCCAGTTTCAACAACCTCTTCTCTGTCTTTACAAGTTGTTTGAATCCGGCTTCAACAATAAGGGCAGAGATACCCGAGACAGCACTATCAGACTGTTTAGGCAAGGTAGATATATTTTTAAGTGTTTGAATATATGTTATCTGTAGATTTTTATCGTATAGAGAAGCGGCCCCCTTCCCCTCCCAAACAGCATCGTCGAGATTGGAGAGATACTCCTCAAGTGAGTAGAAATTATTTTGTGAATAGGGTGAGTTACTCAAGACCCTGGGCAGTATAAAATTATTCAACATAGATGAGATAATCTCTGATTGTCTTTTTAACACGCCATCTGTTAAAGAGCCCAGCAATGGACTTAAATCGCCTCTGTCGAGATATTCGGGCGCCTCTCTAAGTTGCTTCACTGCAAAACGGAGGGCCTCTTTCTGTTTACTCTTCTCTATCGGAACATATTTCACATGACTGTCCCCGATGGGTCCCTGATAGACGTATGTTCCTCCAATATAGGATAACGAAAGTGTTATATATCTGAAATACTGTCTTGAGAGTGCATCGTATCTTGCCTCAATCTCGCGTGCGCCGCCCCCGGCAGATAGAGTCCAAGTCACAAGACTGTCAAGAATAATTCTGGTATTCTCAATCCCGTTCAACGATGATATTAATACATTGTCGCTAAGTGACTCCGATTGAGCAGATGGATCGGGTGATATTGGCGATGCTATAAATGGAGCAAAGAGATACATTGGATTAGACCCCTTCGAACGGAAAAGAGAGTCCAGTACACGATACTCATCACCGGGAGTCTCTGCCTCATGGATATATTTATATCCATACTCTATTGAGAGGTAATCGTATGGGCCCAATATTGGGGGGGTCATCTTTACTCCTCGCTCCAGGTCACCGGGCCGGGCTATGTGGTTATTTCTAGCATAATCCATTATGGAGGCCGTTGTTCCATATTTTGCAGTGAACGTGGGAGATCTGAGAGAGTCGGCAGGATAGGCGTATGAGCTTCTCATATTGTGTTGTAACCCCAACACGTGCCCAATCTCATGCGCTATAGCATATCTAATCATAGGCCCCATAGTCTCTATGTCATATTCTAGCCCTCTTGCTTGAGGATCGACTGCGGCAGTTTGAGTAAATCTCCACATTGTTATTAGATTAACTACATTATTCCACCAAAGTACTTCACCGTTTATTATCTCTCCGCTTCTGGGATCTGTCCAAATTTGCCCGGCAGCATTCGCCTCCTCCAAAGGAATATATCTGATAACAAAATTTTTAATATCATAGGGGTCGAATTCAGGATCATCGGGGAAATTTTTTGCCTCTAAAACATTTTTAAATCCTATCTTTTCGAATGCTCTATTCCAATCTTCTACACCTTTTTTAATATATGGAATCCAATCTTTTGGAAAGTATGGTTCAATATAAAAGACGAGCTTCTGTTGGGGCTCAACCATCTCTCCATTTTTATGCCTCTCTAAATCACTCTTTGCAGGGGTAACTCTCCATCTTGATATATACCTTGAGGTAGTAATACTTTTTCCGCTGTTGTAACGTTTTAAATTGAACGGTTGATAGCCTACTCTGTCGTCGTTAAACCTTGGCATCAGTGGTTCCCTTGGTAAAAGCAACATAAAATATTGAACCGTTATTGTAAAGGTCTCTTTGCCTCCTAAAAACTCATAATAACTTCTAACATTAATGTGCTCTTTAAACTCCTTCATGAACTCAATCCTGCTCAAGCGACTTTCAAGTCTACCTTTCTTAACATTATCTGGAAGCGGCCATGCAAGTGATACCTCTTCGGAAAAGTATTTGGTAACGTCGATAACCGAGCTATTTCGCTCTTCGTTTCTCGACTCTATCTCAAAAAAATTGACGCCGCCCACCTTTGAGTTTTTTTCAAAAGCATTGAATATAGGATCCTCTTCCGATACCTCAACCACATTTGAGATCTCCTCTATAACAATAAGTTTATCTCGTTTAGCAAATCTTATCATTACCGGAGGTCTTCTCATTTGGCCTGCTGCGTAGACCTTTGCAGAGGGTGAACTTAAATCGACTATCCTGGATCCAAACAGAATATCTTTGCCCAGTAACTCGTCGGGAATCTCAAATTTGTAAGTTCGGCCCGATTTGTGGATTTTTATAAATCTCTCCTCTGCCGCTGTGTAGAGCGGCAGAAGAGCTATTATATAGAGTAGTATCAGTTTTTTTATCATAGAAAATAGATAGTTTATCTTGGAATATATCTGTACGAAATCTTATACTGGTCGCCTGATTTTGATATAGCTAGATTTGCAGGAAGATTTTTCATAAAATAGGGCGATGTACTTTTGAACCAAGCATCAAAGTAGATCTCCGGAGTAGCCAAAGTAAAATCGTAAGTGCCCTCTATTTTAACTATCTCTATCTCTATAGTAGCAAATGTAGGGTAGTTACTGTTCTCAATTTTGCCCCCTGTTGCTTTTGAATCTAAGTGCCACTGTTTATTACCGTTAGTCCCTGTCTCCCAGTCGGCTTTTACAACCAATTTTGCCTTAAGCTTCTGATTCACTCCGTAAACTGCTCCTTTTTGAGAGTTCTCACCGTCTGCAACAAATCTTAAAAGAGAGTCGGAAGGAGAAAAGTATCTCGTAGTTTTTCCAACACCGTAGTCGGCAATTACTGTATCTGTATTAGCGAAATTTAACAGCTCGGCCATTCTTAGAATATCTCCTCCCGGGGAGTTTGATTCGCATCCGAAAGCAGTATTAAAACTCATATTTCTAAAAGTTTTCAGGTAATTCTTTTTTGCTGTATTAGCACCCATATTAACGGTAACATTACCGCTCCAGGATCCGTCTGTAGCTTTGATTGCCTGATAGATTTGAAATCCTTGACCGCTTAAAAGAGCAGCTGTTCTAAGTACAGGTGAAAAATCTACCAGAGGATCACTTACTTTGAGATTGTAAGACGACTTCTCTGCAGAAACTGTAAATAGCTTATTATCTGCAGGAGAAAGGGTAATTTTTAAGTTTTTATTGAACCCTGCAGCATCTTTTTTATGAATTTTTATTGTAAAAGAGGCAGTAGTGGAGCTCTTTGCTATAGTGAATTTGTTATTGTTTCCACCATTGACAAAAAAATCGGCTCCTATTGTCATATCTCCTTCAAATGCCATATTAACAACTGCGTCTGCCCTTAGCTGTTGGTCTAATTTTAGGTTAAATGTTATTAATTGAGCATTATATGGATTTGTATGTGCGCTTAAACTTTGAGAATCAAAAGATAGAATAGGTAGTACAATCTCTTTAGTTAGCACAATTTTAATTTCGGGGTTAGATTTTGGATCTATAACATAACTGGTCCCGGGAGACAAAACAACACGCAGCTCCAAATTATTCTCCCAAATGTTATCATGCATTAATGTTATAGGCAACTTACCTTCGCTCGCCCCTGCAAGAATCTTTATCTCTTTTGAGGCCACGGCATAGTGCTCGTTTTCAATTGCGGTTCCCGATAAGTTAACTTTTACGATTGTCTCTTTTTGTGCAGGCGAAGATAGTTTAACAATCAAATCATATTTGCCTGTTTGAGTACTAACGGTTACCTGACCCGATTCAAATGAAATAATAGGGGTTCTGTTTTTTGACTCGTCTATCTTCTCGCATGATGAGAGAGAGATTGATGTACTTGCAATCAATAAGATAAAAAGGTTACTTATTCCAAATCTTTTCAATAAGTTTTTCATTTTTTATGTTTTATAAAGTTAATATTCCTAAAGCTATTCCAAATGAGCTCCAATTTCTACTCTCAGAAGCAAAAAGATTGCCTCCATACAGCTTGGCGTAGCCGCTCATTTTTGTATTTTTTACAACTCTTAATGGAAATGTGTATTTTAGTGAACCCCCAACCTGTGAGGTAGATCTGTTGTGATACTCAAAATCGGGGTTTAATACATTTCTGAATATCTCTGTATCATCTGAAACCTCCAATTTACTATCTGTTTTATTACTGAATCTTACAGAGAGGTCTAACTCTACTCTGCTCCCTTTTTTATTGTAAAGAGTGGTACTCCCCTCTGCACCATAGTGCACTCTGGAGGCAGAATACTCCGACGATGGTAGATAATAGAGATTACTGAATGAGCTGTATCCGGCGCTCAGCCCTGCACTCCACTTGTAACCTGCACCATTGTTCTCAAGGGCAAATACTCTCCATTTGGCATCGAAATCATTAGTTTTAACAACATATCTGTTTTTGTAGGTATAGATTGTAACCCATGTCTCTGTGGTTATACCTGTAAGTGTATCTCTCTCGCTCTCCAGTCTTTGTCTGTACTCATTTGCCCCTCCATCGTAGAGAGTGATGTTAGCCCTAATATTGTGCATCATTGACGGCCTGTTAATAATCAGGTCTGCCTTGAATTTATAGTTAAATGAGTTATAAGATCCCGGAGTCTGTTTTTTATCTCCAAGTGTTTGTTGGTATTGGTAATCTAACCCTGCCGATAAAACAAGACTCACACTCTCTTTGTTGTAACCATATTGAAGAGCTACACCTGCATAATCGCTTAAAAACTGCCTCTGAAACCCTCTATATCCTCCAATTCTACCTGTAGCATTCTCGTTTCCAGTAAAGGTATAGTACTTAAGGTTGGGATCGGTTTGAACTGTTGAGAGAGAGGGCATCTTCTCTTTATTATATCTATACAGCAAGTTGAGCCCTATAGTACTTACTTTATTTAGAGAGTATGTAATTGCCGGTATCAGCGAGTAATCCAATGCATAGGTTCTAGATCGTGGATCTCTCTGTCTGGCAATATCGTAAACATGATAATCTATAGTCAGACCATAATTGAACCTACCATTTAATCGGGAGTATAGCTTAAGGTTGAGGTCGAATCTCTGTTGTTCATAGTTGCCTCTAACACTGCTACCGTATATAAAAGGGTTTGAATTGTAAGTATTTATCACATCGCTCCAGGCCCTGTCGTACTCTTTATTGAGGTTAAACGCGAAAGCCCCTCTAACCAATATCTTATCGTTAAACTTATCGTACCTCTCTGTTGAAAAGGTTAGCCCTTTATTTGAGGAGCCCTCTTGAACTCTGTGATGATCTCCCTGAGAGAGATATCTCTCCAGTGTAGCAAAACTACCTTTAGAAACATCGGCAAATGTCATACCTGCAGCGTTATCTGTGACACCCCACTGTTGTCTTATAGTTTGCAGAACTCTCTTGTTGTAGTTGGGGTAGTTGTTAAGCGAATCCCTGCTAAAACCGAATGCGTGGTTTGAAAGGGTGGCTAAAGCCAGAATTATATAGAGTAATCTTTTCATTATATACTAGTTAAGAAGTTGTGGTGAGTCATATTTTCTAGGTTGAGGGCCTGTAATCACTACAAAGTCCTGAGTGCTGTTATTGCTATCTTTCAAGATTAAGCGATTGCCGTCTAATCCCGCCACTTTTCTCTCAATAGACTCGTTTGTGTATCCACTTGTAGCGTTTATATATGAGAATCCCGCATCTACAATATTCTGAAATCTTTTAAGATTGACATCGGGACCTGTTCCTGCATTGTTCTTTAGTGTCTCTAAACCGTCTAAAACTGTTGAGACAGGAACCCTTCTGAATCTCTCGCCTGAGGTTTTTCCAGGAGCATACAGCTCTGGCCAACTGAATATATCCTCTTCGGTCTCAAAAATAAATATTGCATTAGGACCACCAGAGATCAGGTTTAGAAATTTAATAGCTGTGGAGCTGGAAATTACAGGAAGAGCTTTAATATCTGGGTTGCCTGTACCGTCGGTATCTTTTACCTCAAAATCGGCGTTTGAGAGATCTACAGATGAGGATGCACTTGTTCTGTGGTCTCTTGCATTTCTGGCTGCAATCACAATACTCTTTCCTGGGTCCAAAGGGTAAGTGTTGCCTGTACCAGGGAAACGGCAGATTTGTCTTGTGTAGATAAAGTCTGGATTATCTTTTGCCAGATAAGCTGCAGGTGATACAGATTCTGCAAGAGCCAGATATTTACCATCTAAATATACGGTTTCATCGGAGTTGTTGAAAATCTCTACAAACGAGTCTACAGTATAGTTCCTGTTGGAGTTGTCTTTTGTACCCGAAAAATAGACTTTAGATATCAGCAAACTTCTCATTATTATCTTATCTAAAACCAACTTTAGCTCTTTTTGTGAAAAGAGAGGATAGTTTGTAACTCCTGCCTTTATTAAAACAGTGGCTTTATCTTCAACCATTTCATTATCGTTGATAAGATTTTTATAAGCCGAACCCGATATCTCCCAACTTGTTGTAATTGTGTACTCATCGGGGATGATATTGGGAATTACCAGAGCGCCCGATGCATCTGTAGTAAATTTATAAGTAGTAGCAGAGCTTGTAAAGACAACCTCTTGACCTGCATACTTAATGCCTGGTTTAAAATTCGCGGGCAATTGAAAATCTATCTTAAAGTTTTTTATTTGCACCGGCTCCTCTCTTGTGCAGCTAAGTGAGAGTATGGATAGAAAAAGTATTATTATTGATTTTTTCATAACTAAGACTAAATTTTAATGAATAGCTCCATGCCGAATGAGAATGTTCCGCTGTTCCTCTCTGTTAGAGTACCCGATACATTGCTCGATTGATATGGTGTGTAGAAAAACATATTGTTTACAAAAAATGAGAAGCCAACCGATTTCGAAATGTCCTTGGTAAGTCTTGCACTAATCAACCAGATTGGAGGTTGAATTACCGCTTTGGTATCTTTCGGATCTCTAATCTGATCTTTAAGTGGTATCCCTTTAATTTTATAATTCTCATCATTTAACATTGACTGAGTTATCTTATTGTATGTAAGATCTGTGTCAATCCAACCGATTGGTACCTGCCTTTGGTTAGTGCTAACCGAGTAGGTGTACCAGATCACTTGACCGTTAAACGACGCAACCATTCTCATCTGCGGGATATTACACACAGCTCTGAATACTGTGCTGAATCTTCTGCTGATATCTCTCTGCAAACCTGTAGGGTACTCCAATTTAAACGGAGGAGTGTTAGCCCCGCCTTGTCCGTAGACCGACCCGGGAAGGATTCCAACAGGATTGGAAAAATTTGGCCCGTTTGTCCAGCTTGAGCTCTCCATATATGCTCCACTCAAATAAAGCGATGTTCTAATGGCTTTTATCTGTCCAAAGTAGAAGTCAAACTCAATACCTCTATCCAGACTGGCTTGTGTATTGCCAACTCTACCCGAAGTGGTAAAAACGGTATCTACTCTTGATGGATTACTCCAATCTATAGAGGGTTTCTCACCCGGTTTTACAACGATGCCTTTTGCTGCTGTATAGTAGTTAGAGAAAAAGGTGGTGAAGTCGGTATAGTTTCCAAATCCATTAGCCATGTAATCTCTATAAGCAACAACTGAAAATGTCATATCGTTTGGTAGTTTGAAATCGGCACCTATCTCAGTTTTAGTATTTGTTGCATTTTTTAGCATATTATTCCTCTCAACATATGTAATATATGTTTGATACATAACCAACTGACTTTGAATATCTGAAGGCAGATACTTTGCAACCTCTCTATCTACGTATCTTGGTTCGGGATATAGGTGAGATAGTCCGGGTGTTTTTGAGTTTCTACCCCATCCTCCTCTAAGCTCTACCCAGTTGGCTAACTTTAAAGAGGCGTTTAATCTTGGTGATATAGACGATACCTGCTCGGGTTTTCCCGGCTGAAGCATATCGTATCTAACCCCTGCCTGCAGCTTGAATGATCTACCTTCACCTAATTTTAGATTGATATTATCCTCTATGTATGCCGAGAATTGGTTCAATGTAGGGATATCGTAAAACGGTCTAGGTCTTCCATTGCTGTTTGGACGCATTGGTTTCTCCTCATCGTCGTTATAAAATCCCCTTGCTTTATTCTCTTCAACCCTATACTCCACTCCCATATTAAACCTCTGGTGGAGATTGCCGGTATTTATAAAGAATGCATTTGACACCTTAGAGAAAAAACTTCTGGGCTTTCCGATTGTTCCGCCCGAAGCTTTATAGGAGTTAGTTATGTATGGAACCTCGTAATAACCCGGAGTCATTGAAGTAATAATGGGCAATCCTCCTCCTGCGGCTACAATTGTAGAGCTTCTCGACTCAGTGACAGATTGGCTGTATCCTAGTGAATAAGAGAGAGTCCTCATCAATTTTGCATTTACCGAAACTCTTCCGTTATGACTTAACCTAATAGAGTTATTTTTCTGAGTAGTCTCAGTACCCTCTGCTATTACATCGGGATCTGTTCCTCTTAGATCGAAGATATTACTGAATGAAATTTTTGTGTTGGTATACCAAAGTTTACCTATGGTTCTGGTATAAGTTACACCTCCCGACATTCTATCGAAAGATGTTGTCTTTTGCCTTGGATCTCCCCATGCTTGTGCATAATCTAGGTTAACATTCATGCTTCCACCTCTCTTTCCAAAATTCCAACCTTTTCCCAATGAGGTATTAAATGTTACAGGGTTTATCTTTGTTCTAATCTCATATGGGGTGTACCCCGCCTTTGTGTTAACTATAACAGCACCCGATGCAAGATCGCCATACTCTGCAGATGGTATACCCCTTATCACCTCTACCGATTCAATGTTATCGGCTCCTATCTGTCTAAGGTCTACACCTGTTCCTCCGGTTGTATTGATTGCTGTTTTATCTGACAGAGAGGCATTATCAGAAATTGGAACACCATCTACAAGAATCGATGTTCCAAAAGCATTATTCGCACTTGAAGTGTTTAATGTTCTGATTGTAACCTTCTCTGCAGAGGTCATATTACCTGCTCCGGTTAAAAGTTGCCCGGGAATTAACTGCATAATATCTTTTAAACTTGTTGCCTGTAGGTGATCCATGGCCTGTCGTCCGATTTTTGAACTGGTTGAGGTTCCCGCCGCACTGGCTTTAGCAACTACTGTAACCTCTTCTAACTCAAGAGATGTTTGCTTCATTCTTATTATAAGGTCTTTATTAGAGTCAATAACAACTTGAGCAACATAATTTTCATATCCTAACATCTGCACCTCTATGGCTGCTGTTCCCGTTGGGAGATTCTTAAGAATTACAACTCCGTCTAAATCGGCAGCGCCATAAATTCCAAACTGCTTTATTACAGCAGAGGCACCAATAATTGGCTCTCTGCTGGCATAATCAATAATTGTAAGTCTTAAGTCTGCACTCTTGGGCGACAAATCTGCCACCTTGTTCGATTCTGGCAGCGCCTTTGCTTTAGTAATCAGAATTACATTGTTTTTAATCTGATACGCAAGGTTGGTCCCGGCAAATATTTTGTCGAGAACTGTTGCTAAATCGGCATTGACGGCAGAAAAGGTGATCCCTTTTATTTTTTTAATGTCGTCACCTGTAGAGAGGTATCCTATACCGGTTTCTCTCTCAATCTGCTTAAGACACTCTTCAAGTGTTGCATTTTCAACCTTAAAGTTTTTAATCTGCACTTTTTGAGCATAAGCAGTATGTGTAAATGCCAACGCTAAAAAAAGTGCTGCCAGAGTCAGAAGAAATTTTAATTTACTCATTGTTTATATTTGAAAAGTAATTACTCTTTAAATTTTATAACTATTAGCTTGTTCTCTATCTGGAAATCAATTTTAGATACTGTAGATATCTGATCCAGTATTACATTAAGATTGTCGTTAAGAGGAACCTTTCCGGTGAACTTCTCATATTTTGCCTCCTCTCTACTATAGAAAACATCTATGTCGTATCTTCTCATTAGAATCTTAAACACCTCTTCTAGTGTTAATTGATCCATTATAAGCTTGTTATCTATCCAAGATGTGTAGATATCTACATCTACTTTAGATATTTGTGCAATTTTTGAACTTTTATTAAACTTAAGCTGCTCTCCCGGCTTTATAGTATAATCGATCTCCGCTCCAACTGAGACAGAGCCAGATACAAGAGTGGTTGCAGTAAACTGCTCATCGGGGTAAGAGCTGATATTGAATTTGGTACCTAAAACTCTTACTTGGTAGTCGTTGGTTTTAACTATAAATTGACGAGAAGGGTCGTGCTTGACATCAAAAAATGCCTCACCCCTAAGCTCTATAATCCTCTCTGAATTATTGAATGTTACAGGGTATCTTATTGAACTCTCTGCATTAAGCCAAACCTTAGATCCATCGCTTAAAATAAGTGAAAAGGATCTTCCTTTTGGTATATACAACTCATTATAAGCAACCTGTGTATCATCAATATTGATGGTTGAGATTGAAGATTGGTAAGAGAGTTCATTAGCAGACACATTAACCTCCACTCCATTGGAAGAGATAAGGTTATCGTCTACCTTTAAAGAGTCTAGCGTAACCTCTCTACCATCGGAGAGCTTCAAAGTTACAACGCCCGATACAGGTTTTATCTCACTGCTTTGTAGTAGGGTATCTATCTCTTCTGATTTCGGTTTAAAAACAAACAACGAGATTATTAGCAGTGCTGCGGCTGCAACTGACGACCATGCGGCAATTTTACCTCTACTCCTCTTAATATTGAATAATAACCACTTTTTATCTATCCCAATGTTAGCTAACTCTTCTATGTGTGTTGCATACTCTTTTAGAAGATCACTCTCCTCTGTCTCACTTCCAACACCATTCAGATTTGGCTCTCTCTCCTGTAAACTTTCAATTATCTGTCCGGCTTTCTCTTCTGCTTGCTTAAGATGCTCTTGATATCTTTTTTCCATAATTATCTATTCTTGTCATATAAAACGATTACTTTAAAAAAAGGGTGACAAAAAAAGTATAATATTTTAAAAAGGTTTTATAACAACCTAATTTCAATTGGTTGAATAACAAATATTAACACTCATAGTAAAAATTTAAACACTTGTATATTTGCAATTTAACTACTTTGATGAGTTAAAGAAGAATAGATGAATAGTTGTAGAGAGAAACAGATGAGAGAAACAGATGAATAGATTAACAGATAAGCAGCTTTGTGATAAAATTTTGATTAAAATGAGATATATGAAGCCAGAATGTATATAAAGGCGTCTCCATAAACCTCTTTCAGAACTTTATATGCTCTGGATTTAAGAGTTTTCACCGTATTAACAGAGACTTTAAGCTCATCTGCAACTTGCTGTATTGAGTAACCCTTCAGAGAAAGTCTAATCACCTCTTTTGTTTGGTTAGGAAGCTTGTCAATTGCAATATCCAATATTCTAAAAATCTCCTCTTTAACCAATATCTCCAGTTCGTTTGGAATATCATGAGCCTCCTCTACACTTCTAAAGAGAGGCCTTTTTTTCTTGAGATAATCTAGACATTTGTTTCTGGTAGAGAGGTATATGTAAGCTTTAAATGCAATCTCGTTTTTAAAAATGGGCTTATTTTTCCATATATTCATAAAGACGTCTTGAACTATATCTTCGGCATCGTGCTTAGAGCTAATCAGCTTGATTGCGAAGAATAGTTGAGACGCATAATACTCTTTGAAGATATCTTTAAACGCGTATTTTTTATCTGATATGTAAATATGATTCCTGAACATAAGCATCAAGCATCACAAAGATACAAAAAAAAAGCCCGATGAAAGTTCATCGGGCTTTAGAAGATGGCGGCTACCTACTCTCCCACTTGGTATAGCAGTACCATCGGCGCAAACGGGCTTAACTTCTCTGTTCGGAATGGGAAGAGGTGGAT